>Ga0316197_10000025_pt1 | contig 182888 bp, 186 predicted proteins | sample OudBiesiAoxic_MG_FD_204939 | JGI IMG/M metagenome (GOLD analysis project Ga0316197, IMG submission 204939) | Coastal sediment microbial communities from Oude Bieten Haven, Netherlands - site A oxic | ecosystem: Environmental > Aquatic > Marine > Coastal > Sediment | place: Netherlands...
TTAGTCTGGAAACCATAGCATTGTGGCCCCACCTGATCCCATCCCGAACTCAGAAGTGAAACGCAATCGCGCCGATGGTAGTGTGGGGTCTCCCCATGTGAGAGTAGGTCATTTCCAGGCGCCTAATTAGCTTTATTTATTAAAGCGAGTCTCCTAGCCCTGACAAGCTAGCGACGATAAAAGAATTTAGCATTATGCGTAAGCAATTTGCTAAAGGAGCGGTAGTTCAGTTGGTTAGAATACCGGCCTGTCACGCCGGGGGTCGCGGGTTCGAGTCCCGTCCGCTCCGCCAACATTACGATAAGCCCTAGCAGCAATGCTAGGGCTTTTTCGTATCTGGAATTCGCAAAAAACAAAGCAGTAGTTCAGTTGGTTAGGGCTTTTTATTAGAGATAGTCGGCCTGTCATGCGTGCCGAAGGCACACGGGTTCGAGTCCCGTCCGCTCCGCCAACACAAAGACGAAAGCCTCTGCAGAAATGCAGAGGCTTTTTTCGTTATGGCGCCGCGGATAAATCCGCCCCAGCTACGCTAAAACTTCGCGCTCGTATGCTTGTGGTTATCGCCACACTCGCCCAGAAACATTACGATAAGCCCTAACAGCAATGTTAGGGCTTTTTCGTGTCTGATTTTTGAGAAATGATGACAAATTGGTTGAGTGAGTTTTGTAAGCACTTTGATAGAGGAGCGGTCGCTCTCGACCATCCATGGTCAACGTGACATTTGCGCATCCATGCACTTCGTAGTTCAGTTGGACTCACATTGTTCCTGACAATGTTGAGCATACACTCCATCCTTAGCCTCTTTTGAATAGAGAAATATGCTCCCTGCACCTAAGCCAGTTCGACTGGATATGTCTAAAAATGTAGGGAACATTTTGACCTTGTCTCTCGTTCATAAGCACATGACTTTGTTATATTCATCAGCGAAAGTGACGATAAGCTTTGATATTCCCATTTTTCTTAATCTAATTTAGTGTTTATTTCCATTCCAATTCATGCATTTAAAATGTTTAATTAAGCTAGTGAGTTTTGCTTCTAGTTTCATACCTATAAAAGAGTATAATACTCTTTTATAGGAGTGGTTTTATGGATTGTCGTCTTGGCTGTGGAGCGTGTTGTATCGCCCCATCAATTACTAGCCCAATTCCTGGTATGCCTGAGGGGAAGGCCGCTGGCGAACGTTGTGTTCAGTTATCCGAAGACAATCTATGTAAGATTTTTGGCAGCAAGGAACGTCCGGATGTATGTAGCTCTTTTTCAGCTACTTTTGACGTCTGTGGCAATAGCAACAATGAAGCGCTTAGGCTGATTGCTTTTTTAGAGTCACAAACCAGCTAAATGAAATTTGAGTAGGTGAATCATGCAGTTAACTCGTTACACAGACTTTGGTATTCGTACCTTAATGTATCTGGCTATTCAACCGGATAGAGAGGAGTTGTTTCGCATCTCTGAAATTACTGAAGTATTCGAGCTGTCGCCTAACCATGTTTCTAAGATTGTTCATCATCTGGGTAAGCTTGGGTATCTTGAGACTATTCGTGGTAAGAGTGGTGGCTTTCGTTTAGGTATGTCGCCTAAAGATATTAATGTGGGAAAGTTAGTGCGTGTACTGGAGAACTCTTTAGCTCCAATCGACTGCAGTAAGCCATATTGTCGCTTTACTCCATCTTGTCAGCTCAAGGGGGTGCTTGCCGATGCCGTAGCCGCGTATTTAGCCGTTATCGATGCGTATACTTTAGAAGATATAGTCAGTAATAAAGACGAGCTTAAACAGTTGCTACCAGAGCTTTCTATTCCGGTGCTGCAAATAGCTTAATCTGTAGGTTTTATCATCTACCAGACGACGTTCCCTCATTCGGCATTGTTTATTCAACAAAACAGATACGGCTACTTCAGCCGTATAGCAGCGTCTCCTCCCTTCTTTTCTTTATTTGCCAGCTTGTATGGTAATAAAGATGATGTCTTAACGAGTTCGATACCTGCTTTGTCTAACCTGTGAAGATTACGTTTTAAAAACTTAATTGTTTCAGGGTAAGGGTGCGCAATGGCGACCGCCTGACCTTGCTTATGAGCCAGTGAAATCAGGTGTTCAAATCTCTCTTCCAGTGCAGACTGTGATACGTCATTATCTAAAAAAACTTGTCGCCTTAGTAAAGGGATCCCCAGTAGTTCAGCCTTAGTGCTGGCCTTTGTGAAGCGGGTCGTCATGCTGTCGACGAAATAGAGTTCTCTCTGTTTAAGGCTCTCCATAACCCACTGCATAGGCTCATCCAGTTGAGTAAGCAAGCTTCCCATGTGGTTGTTAGCCCCTTTTGCATAGGGAATATTATCGAATGCGTTCTCCAGAGTATGTTTTAATTCAGCCTCGTCCATTGCATTCGTGAGTCCGCCTGGTCCCATCGTTTTACCATTCAATGCCTGCATTGGAAGGTGTAACATGATTTCGTGTCCCATGTTATGAGCTTTTTTGGCAACTTCGGAACCTAAAGGGGTGTGAGGAAGAACAGAAAAGGTGACTTTACTTGGTAAAGACAGCACGGCTTCATCGGACTGACGATAACCGATATCGTCAATAATGATCGCAACTTGAGAAGCTTTTACATAACCACTTGAAAAAAATGTAATCAATAAAACTAAAAGAAAGCGCACTATAATTATTATCTTTTTATACCTTAACGGTATTTATGTATTAGTTTTAATCCATGAGATTGCAGAATCAAGAATCAGATCACCTCTGATTTCACCATGAACCGTATTTTTGTCGATTATAGGCACACTTTCACCGATTGTTACAGTTTCTGCTTCAAGTTTTATATCTGGTTCGATTCCTTTCTTGTTGATATCGTGTCCCTTTGGTGTCGTATATTTGGCTATTGTGAGCTTGATGGCATTACCTTCGATGAGGGTAGGGATCAAGCTTTGGACGGTGCCTTTACCAAAGCTGGTCTCGCCTATAAGTGTTGCTCTGTTGTTTTCTTGTAAGGCTGCGGCGAGCACTTCGGAGGCGGAAGCTGACCCCTTGTTGATCAGAACTATGATCGGCACCGATGAAAGCATGGTTTGAGGTGAGGCAAAGTAATCGGAATTCGCATCAAAAAATCGCCCCTCAGTTGAGACAATTCGGCCTTTGGCGAGGAATATATCGGCAATTTTAACGGCTTGGTCCAGTAGCCCCCCCGGGTTGTTCCTTAGATCTAATATTAAGCCTTCAAGTCCCATAGGGTGCCACTGAGTCAGCTGTTTGATCATCTCCTCGGTAGAGTTATCTTGAAAGCTTGCCAGTCTTATATAGCCTATCTTGTCTTCGTAGAGCCTTGCTGTAACAGACTGTACGGAAATAATGCTTGGCATGAGTGTGACTTCAAATACTGAATCCATGTTCGAATGAGTTAACGCGAGATTTATCGATTGATTGTTCTGGCTGTGGTGCTTTATCTCTTTAAGTAATGTGTCCAGCTGCTCAGGGTTGACCTTTTTATCGTTCAACTTAACTATCTGATCGCCTGCTCTGATCCCTGCAAGTTCAGCGGGGGAGCTTGGAAAGGGGGTGATTATTGTAATTTTGTCGTCTTCGGCCGCGATCTCAATGCCAAATCCGAAGTACTCTCCCTTGTTAGCATCCCTGATATTAGAAAACTCCTGTTTATCCAGAAAACCTGAGTAGGGATCTAACTTGTCAAAGATCCCCTCAATTGCAGCAGTTATTAGCTCATCCTGAGTCAGTTCCTTCACGTAATAGGTTTCTATGGTATCGATAACATCGAGTAACAAGGGATAGTTGAGGCGAGGGTGATACTGATCTGCATTTTCTTGACTGGATAAGGTCACTGATAGGCCGAGCGCTAAGCCTAAGAGGGTACAGGTGATATAACGTATAAACTGTGACATGGCGGCCCCTATATTTGAGGGCTTATGTCATTCCTAGCGTTTACAATATCTCGCTGGATCGACCGCTTGCCCTTTATGCCTTACCTCAAAGTATAGGCCAGCCTCAGTCTGTCCACCCGAACGTCCGACGAGTGCAATGGTTTCCCCTTTGTTTACAGTGTCTCCGGCATTCTTTAAAAGTGTTTGTGCATGACCATATAAGCTCATATATCCCTTGCCATGATCGACTACTAACACCATACCAAAACCTCTTAACCAATCGGCATAAATGACTTTACCGGCGGCGATGGCAGAAATTTGTTGCCCCTCAGGGGCTGCAAGTGTTACCCCTTTCCACTTTACCTGCCCGGAGCGCTTACTGCCAAATCCGGATCTTATGCGTCCCTTGGTCGGCCATTTGAGTTTGTTTTTACTCTTACTCTTTAGCCCTTCCATGCTGGGGCTGTTGTTTGTGGCTAATAAAGCTTGTTCCACTACGCGCTTGAGACTCGCTTCCTCAATTTGTAACTGCTCAAGCTTGGCCCCACGACTATTAACTGTTCTTTGGAGCTGGGTCAGTGTGCTCTGGCGTTGACTCTGCTCAAGGCTGAGCTGTTTAGAGTCCTGTTGTTGGTTGAGGATTAACTTATTGAGTTTATTCTTCTGCTTTACCTGTTGCTCTTGTATCTCATCGAGCTCAGAAATCGTGCCCTGAAGTTCGTTGATGGACTTCATTCTGGCATTATTCAGGTATTGATAGTAGGCGAGAAGACGTTCAATGGTTGCCGGACTCTGCTGGTTTAGCAGCATCTTACTGTAATCGTGATTACCAGCTAAGTAGGCACTCGCCAGCTGGTTAGAGAGTGTATCTTGCTGAGTTTGTTTCAATGCATCTAGTTTATCTTGGCGTTGCTTTAGTGCATGTAAACTCTTATCTGTTTCGGCTAACGCTACCTTGGTTTTATTGACTTTTCGGGCAGCTGTGGCAATCGCCTTTTCATCTTTTTTGAGCAGTGAGATGAGCTGTTCACGCTGTTTATTGGTATCTTGGAGTGCAGACTCTTGTTTACTTATCTGAGATTGAAGTGATTTCAGATCGGATTGACGTTGCTGCAGATCTGATGCCTGAACGTAAGATGAAAGTATGATAAAGCCAGCAACAATGCTGGCTTTAATAAAAAAGCGAATATTCACTAGTTAAGAGTTACTCATCGAGTTTAATTATGGAGCGCCCTGTCATCTCTGACGGCACATCTTCTCCCATCAAGGTTAACATGGTTGGGGCAAGATCGCTTAATCGTCCATCTTTTTCTATGCTGCCGTTACGTCCGACATAGATTAAGGGGACTAATTCACTGGTATGAGCCGTATGTGCCTGACCCGTCTGTTCATCGGTCATCTGCTCGGCATTACCATGATCGGCTGTGATTAAGCACTCACCGTCAACTTTTGCCAGGGCATCGACGACGCGACCAAGACAAGTATCAACCGCTTCACAGGCTTTAACTGCCGCATCAAAGCTACCAGTATGGCCAACCATATCACCATTAGGATAGTTACAGATAATGACATCATATTTTGTGGACTCAATCGCTTCAACTAACTTGTCGGTCAACTCTTCAGAGCTCATCTCTGGTTGAAGGTCATAGGTAGCCACTTTTGGCGATTGAATCAATATTCGATCTTCACCTTTAAAAGGCTCTTCCTTACCGCCGTTAAAGAAGAAGGTTACATGGGCGTATTTTTCAGTTTCAGAGATACGAAGCTGAGTCTTATCCTTGTCTTGAAGCGCTTCACCTAAGGTATTAACCAAATTTGTTGATGGATAAGCGATGGCGGCCTTAATGTCCGCGGCGTATTCAGTCAGCATGACAAAATTAGCTTTAGGTGTAACGTTACGCTCGAAACCATCGAAGTCAGTATCTACAAAGCTGCGAGTGATTTGACGGGCTCTGTCTGCGCGAAAGTTCATAAATATCAGCGCATCGCCATCTGCAAGCTGGGCGCTATTACCTTGATCGTCAAGGATAACTGAGCTGCCGACGAACTCATCATTTTCATCACGGGCATAGGCGGCTTCGAGGGCTTCAACGGCACCTGAGTACTGATGTAATGACTTACCTTCGGTAATCAGCTCGTAGGCTTGAGACACACGGTCCCAGCGGTTATCACGATCCATGGCATAGTAACGGCCTATGACTGAGGCGACGCGGCCAGTGCCTAATGTAGTAAACAGATCATCAAAATGAGCTAAGCTGCCCTTAGCACTACGAGGGGGGGTGTCACGTCCATCGAGAAATGCATGCAGGTAAACCTGTTTAGCTCCACGTGCTACAGCGAGTCGACACATGGCTTCAATGTGGCTCTCGTGACTATGTACACCACCCGGGGAAAGTAACCCCATAATGTGTACCGCACCTTGGTTAGCAATTGCCTTATCTATGGACTCGACTAAGGCCTGATTTTTATCAAATTCACCATCCTCAATTGCCTTACCAATTCTGGTAAGTTCTTGATAGACAATGCGACCTGAGCCGATATTGATATGACCAACTTCTGAATTTCCCATTTGACCATCGGGTAAACCGACATCTAAGCCAGAGCCGGAAATCAAACTATTTGGGTATTGGGCATTGAGTCGATCTAGTACTGGTGTGTTAGCGTGATATACCGCATTTTTTTGCGTATTTTCACGGTGACCCCAGCCATCGAGGATCAGCAATGCCAAGGGGCGTTTGCGTGTAGTCATGGTGGTACCTTTAAGTTTAAAAGAATAAAGTTTAAAAATTTAATTGGCTAAATATTACTACGTAACCCGTAGTTGAAAAAGAAATTTACCTCGATTGCACTAAGCGTTTTTTATGAGATCTTGATACTTGTCCGTATTCTAGGGTGTTTTGTGGACTAACAACTTGCTGCAATCTACTACTGCGATGGTATACTCTGTGCCCTAATTTTAGTTTAAGCCCCCAGAAGTAGGCATTTTACCATGCAAGAATATATTGAATTTTTGAAAGCTAACCCTATGTTGAGCTTAGCTTGGATTGGTCTATTTGTTGGCCTAATCGTCAGTGTTTTCAAATCTAGTTTCTCGAAAGTCGCTACAGTTGATCATCAACAAGCCACTTTGCTGATAAACAAGCAAGATGCGAAAGTGATCGATGTAAGGGAAAAAGCGGAGTTCAAAAAAGGTCATATTATTGATGCCTTAAATATTCCGTTATCAGAAATTAAAAATAATCAACTTTCGACCCTTGAAAAGTCTAAAGCCAGTCCCATTATAATGGTATGCAACGCGGGAATGGTTTCGTCTCAAGCCGCACAATTAATGGTTAAGGCAGGCTTCGAATCTGTTCATAACCTTAAAGGTGGAATGGGTGACTGGCAGTCAAATAATTTGCCGGTAACTAAGAGTAAGAAGTAACGAGTACCGCCGAATATTGCTTTTTGAAGACATTTTTGATTAGAGTGTCTTCTCTAAAAAATGACTCAGGGCATTTAGAGTCAGGTTAAAAGCCGTTTTAGATGCCTTTATATATTGAAATAACTAAAACCTGGGATGGTGGCTGAGCGCATAAGCCTCAAGTAACAAAAGCCCTAAAGATTGGTTTCAATTTTGAAGCCCAATAACTTGGATAGGTAGGAAATTATGGCTGAAGTAGCAAACAACGAACAACAAGAACCACAGTTCAACATTCAACGTGTTTACACGAAAGATATCTCTTTCGAAACGCCAAACAGCCCAGCAGTGTTCCAGAAAGAGTGGAATCCAGAAGTTAAGCTAGATCTTGATACTCGTAGCGCTAAGCTAGCTGACAACGTATTTGAAGTAGTATTGTCTCTGACAGTAACAGCTAAAAACGGTGAAGAAACTGCTTTCCTATGTGAAGTTCAGCAAGCTGGTATCTTCGCTATCAATGGTCTTACTGAGCAGCAACTAGCTCACTCTTTAGGTGCATACTGCCCTAACATCCTTTTCCCATATGCTCGTGAAACTGTAGGCAGCTTAGTTGGACGTGGTACTTTCCCACAACTAAACCTAGCTCCAGTAAACTTCGATGCATTGTTTGCTCAATATGTTAACCAGCGTCAAGAAGGTGCAGAAGAAGCTGCTCAAACTGAAGAAGCAAGCGCTTAATAAGTCATTAAGTAGCAATTCAAAGGTATCTGTTCAGTAGTTCTTTCTACTGCTCAGATAGCGGCCATTTCATTTGAGTGCTAAGCTCGAATGAAATGGCAATATGTGATGAGTAGTTATATGAAAAACACTGCCGACATTACGGTACTGGGGGCGGGGTCTTATGGCACCGCCCTTGCTATTTCTTTAGCCAGTAACGGACATAGAACGCTTCTTTGGGGCCATGAGCCTGAGCACATTGCAAACCTAAAGAAAGACAAGTGTAACAACGAATTTTTACCCGGTATTGCACTCCCCGACCTTCTTATTCCCGAAGCTGATTTAGCCACAGCGCTAGCCGCATCTAATAATGTATTAGTCGTCGTTCCCAGCCATGTATTTGGTTTGGTTCTGTCTCAAGCTAAGCCGCTATTGCGTGATGATGCTCGAATTATCTGGGCAACCAAGGGGCTTGAGCCCGAAACCGGACGCCTGTTACAGGAAGTCGCTCGGGATATATTGGGTGAGCACTATCCGCTCGCCGTATTATCCGGACCCACTTTTGCCAAAGAGCTTGCCGCAGGCTTGCCTACCGCAATTTCTGTTGCCGGCACCGACGTGAACTTTACCAAAGACTTGATAGAGTTACTTCACAGTCCTAAACGTCTGCGTGTTTATGAAAATGATGACTTTATCGGGCTGCAATTAGGTGGCGCGGTTAAGAATGTGATAGCCATAGGTGCAGGAATGTCAGACGGCATCGGATTCGGGGCTAATGCAAGAACGGCTCTGATCACCCGTGGATTGGTCGAACTGACCCGTCTCGGGGAAGCAATTGGTGCTCAAGGCGCAACCTTTATGGGGATGGCCGGACTCGGCGATCTCGTACTGACCTGTACCGATAATCAATCACGCAATCGTCGTTTCGGGTTGGCGCTGGGTCAAGGGCTCGATGTTGAAACCGCACAGCAAGAGATTGGCCAGGTGGTTGAAGGTTATCGTAATACCAAAGAAGTTTACACATTAGCTAAGCGCCTTGGTGTAGAGATGCCAATTACCGAACAGGTCTACAAAGTGCTTTATCAGGGCGGAAGTCCTCATGAAGCGGCTAAAGCCTTGTTAGGACGTGATCGGAAGTCTGAAACTCCAGATAGTTAAGGTCATCGCCCTTCATGGCGAAGTTGGAATCTTTGCGGAGTTAAAAAAGATTCCAAGTACAGATAAGGGTGCTAAAATAGCGCCCTTTTTTATGGCTGTTTTTTGGCCGCTTGTGGTTTGGGAGTATGTGAGTGAAACATCATGATGTCATCATTATCGGTGCGGGGGCTGCGGGTCTTATGTGTGCAGCAACAGCGGGCTATCGTGGCCGTGATGTATTAGTTCTCGACAACGCCAAACAGGCCGGACGTAAGATATTGATCAGTGGTGGTGGGCGTTGTAATTTCACCAATCAAAAAGTTGAACCGAATAATTTTATCTGTACTAACGCTCATTTCGTCAAGTCTGCCCTGGCCAGATATCGAAGCAGTGACTTTATAGAACTCGTCGAGCGTCATGGTATCGAATACCACGAACGGGATCATGGTCAGTTGTTCTGTAATGACTCGGCCAAAGAGATAGTGACCATGCTCCTGACTGAGTGTGAATGGGCGGGAGCTCAGATCAAGTTACGCACCGAAATTAGTGAGATTAGTCAAAATGAACAGGGCCAGTTCGTGCTGGTTACAGACAAAGAGCATTACACATGTGATTCTCTTGTCATGGCTACCGGTGGACTATCAATGCCTAAGCTTGGTGCAAGTCCTTACGGCTATCATATTGCTCAGCAGTTTGGCTTAAAGCTGCTATCTACACATGCAGGCTTGGTGCCTTTTACCTGGCATAGTGAACAAAAGCAGAAGTTCGAACCTCTGTCAGGCATCGCCGTTCCCAGTACAATCACTGCTAAAGATGGCACTCAGTTTAGTGAAGCGCTGCTGTTCACCCACAGAGGCTTGTCGGGGCCGGCTATTTTGCAGATCTCCAATTTCTGGAAGGCGGGGGAAACTATCAGTATCAACTTGCTGCCGGGTGTCGATGCCAGAGCGGCAATTGAACTTGTACTGGCTAACCATCCTAAGCAGAGTCTCCGAAACACACTAAGCCACTGGTTGCCTAAGCGCTTGGTTGAAGCCCTGTTTGATGAAGGCCTGCTTAATAAGGCGATGAACCAGTTGATCCACAGTGAACTTGAACAGCTTGCGGTCGATCTTGAGTCTTGGGAAATTCTCATGAACGGTACGGAAGGTTACCGCACCGCCGAAGTCACACTGGGTGGCGTGGATACTGACGAGCTGTCGTCGAAAACCATGGAAGCTAAATCCGTGTCCGGTCTTTACTTTATCGGTGAGGTCATGGACGTTAGTGGCTGGCTGGGAGGATTCAACTTTCAGTGGGCCTGGTCATCGGGCGTGGTAGCCGGACAAGCGGTTTAACACTTTGGTAAACCCCTTACTCATCCTCTTGTCTATCTTGCTGTTGAGTGCCTGTGGGAGTCTTCCTCCCGAACCAGATATTAAAGTGTCGAATCAGTTGGAGCGTCAGTTAATGGCATTTCATCAAGAGTGGCGCGGTACCCCATATCGACTGGGGGGAATGAGTAAACGAGGCGTCGATTGCTCTGGTTTCGTTTATCTGGCTTATCAAGAGTTGTTGAGACAAACGATACCCAGAACCACTGCAGAGCAGTTAAATTCAGGTGTTAAGGTGTCTAAGGAGAGACTCAAGGCGGGAGATCTGGTGTTCTTTAAAACAGGTTGGGCTACTCGCCATGTGGGCATCTATTTGAGTGATTCTAAATTCCTGCACGCCTCGACCAGTCAGGGGGTGATGATCTCGACACTGGAAAATAGCTACTGGAAACGGAAGTATTGGTTGTCCAGGCGTTTATAACTCAGCTGTTTCTATCTATCTATCTGTGATAAATACCGGATTAGCTCCCACTTTTAACCCGCTTAAAGATATAATACGCATTAATTATGCTAGTTTAGACTCAACTAATATCCTCCGCTTCGATGCTGTATTGTGAATGAGCATCTGTAGGGGGATCTGCTTATTCGATAGGACTGAAGATGACCAAAGCAAAAATCGGTATTGTGACTGTAAGTGATAGAGCCAGCGCTGGAATTTATGAAGATCTTTCCGGTAAGGCGATTATCGATGTATTAAATGAATACCTCACTTCTGAGTGGGAACCGGTTTATGAAGTCATCCCTGATGAGCAAGATGTCATTGCTGCGACTCTGATTAAGATGGCCGATGAGCAAAACTGTAGTCTTATCGTGACTACTGGCGGTACCGGTCCTGCGAAGCGTGATGTGACTCCGGAGGCTACCGAAGAGGTCTGCGATCGTATGATGCCTGGTTTTGGTGAGTTGATGCGCGCCGAGTCTTTGAAGTTTGTTCCGACAGCTATCCTGTCTCGTCAGACAGCGGGCCTTCGTGGTGACTCGTTGATCGTTAACCTTCCGGGTAAGCCTAAGTCGATTCGCGAATGTCTCGACGCCGTGTTCCCGGCAATCCCGTACTGCATCGATCTGATGGACGGTCCATTCCTCGAGTGCGACGAAGCTGTGATAAAGCCATTCCGCCCGAAGGCTAAGTAATCTCTGAACTCCCTAATCAGGAAAAGCATAAATGCCACCTTGGAGCTGTTTGCTTCGAGGTGGCGCTGTTAATTCTATCGCTGCGGTGGTAATCATTTCTCCACTACTTCTATCCTTCAGATTTGGTGCGCTTCGAATATTTCTCGACGACTTTACCTGTCGTGGCCCATACCAGTACACCACCCCATGCAATCAATGAAAACCCTGCTGGAATACAAGCGAATAAAATGAGTTTGAAATGTTTGCGGTTAAAAATTAGTGCCAGCATCGCGGGAAGAAACCAGAGGCCAATTACCGCGGCTACCAATAGCGTGATGAGTGTATAATTTTCACTTACTAATATCTTATCTATAAATTCCATTTTATTTTGTCCTTTTATTTCTGTTTTTATAAACCGAAAACTATCTTCTCGCTCTTGAGTGATTTCTCCATGGCAAATGTCAGTCCCAGTGCAATAACCAGTGTCGTCAGTGATGAGAGCAGTAACTGCAGCATAGGAATTTCTCTGCCCTTGATAAAGGCGATTAAAGCCTGCTGCTGCCCGGATACGGGTAACCACTGCAAGGTGTCCGGGGCTATGTTATAGCTGGCAGCCATAGATAGCATCATAGGCACTATGAGTACCAAGGTCAGATAAGATTGCGCCTCTTTAAATGTCTTTGCCATAAATGAGACAAACAACTGTAGGCTGGCAGCCATGATGGCTATCGGGAGTCCAATCAAGAGCATTAACAGTATGAAATTAGTGCTGATTGAAACCGTGAATCCCAGCTCCTGCCAAGGGACGAATGAGTAGGAGAGCTTAGAGATTATTAGGGTTAACAGGAGTCCCAACATGGCGAAAACGGTGACAGCCAAGACTTTAGCTAACACAATATTGCGTGTGGAAACGGGATGGCTTAGCAGTAGTGCTAAGGAGTTACGTTCACGTTCGCCAGCACTGGTATCGATGGCCAGGTTCATGCCCGAGATAAATACCGCGTAGATCATGGTCATAGTCGCCACGCCTAAGATCACGCCGCCCTTAGAGTCTGGTGTCGCCTGATCTTCGACATTGACTTTAATGGGTTGAACCACGCGCGGGTCGATGCCTCTGGCAATAAGCCTTAAGCTGCCCATTTCGGCGCTGTAGGTCTGAAGGTTCTTCTCCAGACGTCTTATCGAGTTTTGCAGTTTCTCATTTGAATTATCGGCGACCAGAGTTACTTCGGCGCTTAACCCCTTTGCCATCTGCGCGGCATAATCATCGCTGAAGATTAAGCGAATATCCTTAACATCCAAGCTCTTGTCCTGGTCGTCGCCATGGGTGATCCCCTGGCTGGATAGATACTTCACCAGATCCGGTGCTCGCTCCCCATTTTCAATCTTGATGTTGAGGTCTTCCGGGCTCGACATCTGCCCGATAAGCAGCATAAACATGCCACACATCAGCAATGGCGTACCGATAGCATAATAGAGGCCAGCCATAACGGAACGCTTGTCTCTTGCCGCATCGATTAGCTCTTTTCTGAGCATAGTCATTATGTTACTTATCATGCTGCTATTCCTTTACTCGCGCAGATTAGTTGATATGAAAATAGCGTGTATTGTGATGTGCTTCCTGAAATAGCTATCATGCGGCGATGCCCTCATCTGTGCCGATCAACTGAATGAAGGCGTCTTCCAGAGAGTCTTTTCCGGTTTGCTCACAAAGCTCATCCGGACTGCCGATGGCGACCACTTTACCTTGTGCCATCACAATAACCTGATCGCACAGGGCGGCGACCTCCTGCATGACATGGCTGGAGAAAAGCACGCAGTGTCCATGGGCTTTTAACTCTTTTAGTAGCTCTCTGAGTACCCGGGTACTCATGACATCTAAACCTCGGGTCGGTTCATCGAGAATGATATTGGTTGGCTGGTGGACGATGGCCTGTGCGAGTGCCGTTTTCATTCTCTGACCTTGAGAGAAACCTTTGCAGCGTCGGTCGGCAATGTCATCCATATGGAGTTGGCTGAGTACTTTCGCCGTGGCAGCTTTGGCATCAACGCGTGACAACCCATTGAGTTCGGCGAAATAACTGACATATTCTCTCGGGCTAAGACGTTCATAGAGCCCAAACGGATCAGGGAACAAGCCGAGTTGTTGTTTGGCTTCGATAGGTGATTTGGCGACATCGATACCATCGATCTCGGCGCTACCCATATCGGCCTGCAGTAATCCAAAAACGGTTCTTAAACAGGTGGTTTTACCTGCACCATTGGGGCCAAGCAAGCCAGTTATCTGGCCATCTTTAGCAATGAAACTTAAGTCATCCAGGGCTTGCACCTCACCGATACGCTTTGACAGGTTGGATACTTTAATCATGGCTAGCTCCTTGGACTGTGGTCTCTGTAGAGGGAATGGCTTCGACCGTACTGGCATTGAGGTAGAAGTTACGACTCACATCCTTGTTCAGGCATTCACCATCTATCTCTTTTACACTTCCGGTATCAACCAGTTGGGCGATAAGGTCGTTAGCGCAAGATTGGTTAGCCACGCCATGAGTGGCGTATGGTGCAATAAAATGTTTTGCATTGGTGAGCTTTTCCATGGCTAACTCTCCCCAGCTTGGCGGCGTGGCCGGATCTATCTGTCCCGATAGCGCTAAGGTAGGTATGTTACTGCTGATCGGTGCAGAGAAGCTGGCGTTGACTGCCGGCATATTCCAGATGGCACAAGACTGCTCGAAGTTCGTGATCATCTCCCTTCCGAAATAGGTTTGATTAGCTGCATCTCTCTCCCCTTGCGTGAGTCTCTGCCAATCTTCACCACACACGACGGATGCGTGCATGCCCATGGCTATGCCCGTGCTATCTATGGTGAGGGAATAGAGCCCCATAATGGGTTGGAAATTCCCTTTGGCCGCTTTGCTGATGGCGTGGGGGAGCAGCGCACGTACGTTTGGCATATAGAGTGCCATTCGAATTGCGCCCATAAACTTAGAGCGTGTCATTGTGAGGACAGTGGACTCACCGGTTAACGGGTCATTGACCTGACTGATCGCCGGTTTCACTGCCAGCTCTGCATCTACCTTATGCAGGTCCTCTTCGAGGTGGGGAAATTGTGTGCCACAGAGTTTATTTTCATCACAATCCCGAATGAGTAGCTCGAACCCCCTGTTGATAGCATTGCCGATAGCGAGCACGCTTTGCTGCATGGGAACCACCCCATCTATGGTGACGGTAGATAATACCTGTGGATACTGACGCATGTAGAGCTGCGCCATGCGGGTACCGTAAGAGATCCCATATAGGTGTAGTTTCTTGTAACCAAGGTGCTGGCGTACGGCTTCGAAGTCTTCCAGCGCATTAAGGCTGCCATACTGGGTCACATCGGCATCGAGTGTATCTAGGCAGGCTTGAGTTTCTTTGGCTACATCGAAGTCGGCTTCATTGATGGACAGGGCTCCCTCAAAACCTTCGCCTTCACAGTTAAGCACATTCGAGCGACCCGTACCGCGCTGATCGATGAGTAAAATATCTCTCTTCTGTCGTACCTTACTAAACATACGACTGAAACCCGCCGCATTATCTATGGCTGATTGTCCCGGTCCACCTGCGATGGCAAGAAAGGCTTCTGAGTTTGCACCGTTCTTGATGGCTGGAAGCACAACATAATGAATGTCGATCTGCTTTCCATCTGGTTTAGTGCGATCTTCCGGTACTGTAATGAAGCCGCACTCGAGACGTTCGGATAAATCGTCGACATAGCAGTGGCTGGCTCCACTCTCACCGATTTTTGAATCTTGTTTGGCAAAGACACTGTGGCTCATAAGCAAAAAGACAATCATTATTATGCCGATAATAAGCTTTAGGGGGAGGGTCATAGTGTCAGCAATAATTATTTCCGACTCGTGCGGCTTTCCATGAAACATGAGACCTAAATCCTTTATTAAATTTATCCTGAAAATGATAAATATATTGTGTATCAATACGTTAATATATTGTCGAAGGCTAATGTTAGAGGCCATAAATGTCAACCCTGATCAGTTACCCGCGCAGGCGTTGAGACAGGCTACTACAGGACCCGATGCGGAGACTAGCGTAGATAAAAATAACTTTAATGCGCGTAGGTAAAGGACTTGTTCAGTGAAATCTGGCTTTAATATGTAGCTAAAGGTAGAGGTTTTACCGGAAAAGTGAAATTCAGTTTAAGTTAGTTGTAGTTCAGAACAATGTATTTATATACTTTCAACCCATTGTTAACAGTCGAAAAAGTGGTATCGTCTGGTTCCGGTCTAGCAGCACGTTTTCTGCAAAACTGTGCGCAATTTAACAAAGTTTGAGCAATTGCTCTTATTTTCTTGTGGTTATTAACGTAAAATGCCCAAAAAGAGGAACACCTGTACGCTTAAAAGGCCCTAAATTATGTCACTCGAGCAGTATCATTTAACACGTTTAATCAAACAGCAGAGCCAGAAACTTGGTGACGCTATCGCGCTCGAAGGGTACGAAATGGCGGCACCTTGGGATCAGGTGAGTTGGCGCTCATTCGATGATATCAACGCCAAGGTAGCCCAGGCATTGATTCAATTTGGCATCGAAGCCCAGGATCGTACCGTGATTTTGTCACAAAATTGTCCCCAGTGGGCTTGTGCCGATATCGGCAGTCTCAAAGCGCGTACAGTCGTTGTGCCTATCTACCCCACGAGTACCTTTGAGCAAGCCAGTTATATCGTGAATGATGCCAAGGCGAAGCTGATATTTGTCGGTGATAAAACGCATTATGAGATGGCCTGTATGCTAGTTCAGCATTGTGAAAGCTTAACTCATATTGTGGTATTCGATAAAAGTGTTGTCCTTAAGGAATATGAAAGCCATATCTACTTTGACGATCTTCTCACTGAGACGTATTCCGCTGAAGTTGTCGCCGAATTGGATAAGCGTATAGAAGAGGCCAAGTTAGATGATCTCCTCTCGTTAATCTATACCTCAGGTACGACAGGTGATCCTAAAGGTGTAATGATGGATTACCGTAATATCGCCTCTATGATCGAGAAGCATGATAAGGTGCTGGCCTTCACTCCCGGTGATGTTTCTCTTGCTTTCTTACCTCTAAGCCACGTGTTTGAGCGTGATTGGAGTTTCTACGTTTTGAGTCGTGGTGGCCATAACGTCTATCTGCAAAACCCGATGGCAGTAAAAGAGGCTATCGTGGCGGTTCGTCCTCATACACTTTGTGTCGTGCCCAGATTCTTAGAAAAAGTGTACAGTGCCGTTCAAGATAAAGTGATAAAAGCCCCAGAGTTAAGGCAGAAGATGTTTACCTGGGCCATGTCTGTCGGACATCGTCAATCTGAGGTCGGCCAGGGCCGACATAAGGCGTCTTTGGGTCTGAGCTTACAGTGGAAGCTGGCCGATAAGCTGGTCTTTAGTAAACTCAAGCAAGTACTGGGTGGGCGTCTTAAGTTTATGCCATGTGGTGGCGCAGCGTTAGATCCTAATGTCAGCGCGTTTTTCCAGAGTATTGATGTACCTGTTTTATGTGGTTACGGCATGACCGAAACCAATGCCACTATCACCTGTAATACCTTGTCTAACCGGGTGCCTGGATCTAATGGTAAGCCGTTGCCGGATATGGAAATTAAGTTAGGCAAAGATAATGAAATCATGGTTCGCGGTGGAACTGTGATGCGCGGTTATTATAATCGCCCAGAAGATACCGCCGAAGCATTCGAGGATGGCTGGCTGAAAACCGGCGATGCGGGGCGTATCGATGAAGAAGGGAACTTGTTCATCACCGACCGAATTAAAGAGTTGATGAAGACCTCAAATGGTAAGTATATTGCTCCTCAACGTGTCGAAGGTAAGGTGGGTTGCTGTCCTTTCATCGAACAGGTTGCCATCGTAGCCGATGCGAAAAACTATGTGACGGCCCTGATTGTTCCAGCCTTCGAAGCACTCGAAGAGTGGGCGAAAGAGAAAGGCATTCACTATGAGTCTCCGATGGATTTGTTGCGTAATAGTCGTGTGGTTGAGCACTTCGATGATCGTCTTAAGACATTGCAGTCAGATCTGGCTGGTTTTGAGAAGATTAAAAAGTTTACTCTGTTACCCGAGGCCTTCTCAATGGAAGCGGGCCTTATCACTCCGACGATGAAGTTACGTCGTAAGGTGATTTACAACAAGTATGCCCGTGAGATCAATGCGATGTACGCGAGATAGTTGCCTGCTTAGTAAAAGATAGATATGAAGGGATGCTTAGCATCCCTTTTTTATGTCTGGAACATTTATGTCCTTATCTATTCATAAGAGTCCATGGATGGACAGAAATTGACTTTGTATATGGATGTACTTATCCCCTATCTATTCATAAGAGATTAGGGATGTACTTAAAGGGGGTTTGTGTCTGAAACATTCGCGGCTAAAGCCGCTCCTACAGTTGAGAAGCAGATGTGCGCCCCAAAGTTTCGAACCTCATCCTCGAACCTCTACTTTGATATATCGCTGAACAATTGCATCCCGCCGGGTTCTCAGTTAACGTCTTAGCCAATAGATCTGCTTCGCATCTCTATCTATGTCACTGTGTGACGTTATCAAGGCGTGATGAAGTGAGAACAAGAATAATAAGAGGATATTCAGACGTGTCAGAGACTTTCTTTAGCTTAGAGATCCAACCCAGATTCAATGAAACGGATGCCCTGGGGCATATCAATAACACCATTATTCCGGTTTGGAATGAGGCAGCAAGAAAGCCGATATTTGAGATATTTAACCCTGAGTTGGATCTGGATAAATGGGACCTTATCGTTGCCGGATTTAATATCGCTTTTCTCTCGCCGACCAACTATGGCAGCCCGGTCAGCATCAAAACCTGGATAAGTCGCGTCGGCAATAGCAGCTTCGAGGTGACACAACAGACTTGGCAGCTGGGTAAGCAAACCTCAGAGACCAAGACGACCATGGTGCATTACGATTACGGTTTAGATAAGAGTCAACCACTCTCCGCTGAGATTAAGCAGCAACTCTCGGCACTAACTGGCGAGTAATAATATCTATTACAATCATGGGCTGCGGGGGCAATAAAAGCTGAAATTACAAAAATTTCTGCACGTACCAGCAGCTTGTCTCGATGACAAACTTTTCTGAATTGGCCCAGCTGAGCCCATGGCGAACCAGCTTCTCGGCTAAGCCCTTATTTCTGAGTTCTGTGGGCACGAAGGTGTGAGTAAAGTTAACCCTGCCGTCAAAAAGCTCATAGGAGAGGCTAGCTTGTGCTTGTCCTACATTAATAACAAACTCATGTTCGTCAACAAGGTGAACAACCTCTGTGTCATTCGCATTCATAAGCTTACCTTGTTATATCTGTGGATTAATCTTCCCGTTCATGGGATTTGAGGGCATCGAGGAGTGCGGGTGTCAGCTCTGCTTTCTTACCGGTTTTAAAATTAAACATCACCACCTGCGAGCTGCCTAAGGTGGTCACCGCTTGTTGTGCCCGACTATAGACGCTGTAATGCATCATAAAACGGTCCTGCTTGATATCACTGATGGAAACGCCCACCAATAAGGTATCCGGGAAGGTGACCGGGCGTTTGTAGCGAGCGGTGTTTTCGCTGATCACCGGACCGACCTGGGCGCTTTGAAGATCGGCGAGCAAGTTTATCTGAGTGAAAAAATCGATACGGGCGGTTTCGAAGTAGCGGAAGTAAACCACATTATTCACGTGTTGCAGTGCATCCATCTCCCCCCAAGCTACCGGTATTTCGGTGTGTATGGGGTACTCCTTGATAAAACGTTCCATTGCCAGCCCTTTATTCAAACAGTTGTTTAACTTGTGACTCAGCATAGCAGCATGTCATAGTAGCAACAAGTTCATAGACCTTAGACTTTAGATTTGAGACTTGAGATGAAACAGATACTTCTCGCCTTTATGCTGGTTCTTGTTCCGGCTTGTTTTGCCAGTGATGTGGCAGCCCGTACTCTGCAGCAGTTTCTTCCCGCCGTGAGCCCTGAAGACAAGCTGGCCCGAGAGGTGATCGAGTCTGTTTCTGAACAGATGCAGCTGCTGTTAGATGAGCAGCTTCCGATAAAGCAGAAGTTAACGATTCAGTTTGGTGCCGATGACGGGCCGCTGTTCGATCCTGAAAAGATGCAGATATTGTTTCCTTATCAGTTTGTCACCGAAGTTCTCGGTCGGTTCAAAGGTGACAACTATCAGCAAACTGGTGTGACGGCGGTCGAAGCCACTCAGGATGCCATTATGCATACCTTGGCCCATGAGTATGGCCATGCTTTTATCTATAGCAACCAGGTGATAGTGCTCGGCAAAGAGGAGGACGCCGTCGATACACTGGCCACGCTACTCCTGCTTAACTCCTTTGATGAAGGAGATGAAATTGCCTTGAGCGCCGCCGATCTCTTCGCCCTAGAGGATGAAGATGTTGAGAGTTTCGATGATGACCATTTTTGGGACGAACACAGCTTAGATGCACAGCGCTACTTTGCGACGCTATGTCTTATTTATGGCAGTGATCCTGAAAAGAACCGGGAGATAATTTCGAAAGCACAGCTGGAGATGGAGAGAGATAGCTACTGCGAGGAGGAGTACCTTCGTCAGACGGAAAACTGGGACAGGCTGAAGGAGATGTACCCGGTAGCGGTGTTATCGAAACAATAAGCTGTTCAGACAAAAGGAAGATGGTAAATCTTCATAAGTGTTCTGACCGCCATGGTCTTAAGCGTTTCAGACGCTTCGAAGACATTTCCTATCTGACCCACACGGACGTGGGGAATGTCTGAGTGATATCAGGAATATCATAGGCCCTATGGCTCAGTAGCGGGAATGCCAACAAATGTACGACTGAATGGTATATTTTGTTCCATACAAAATAAGACATTTCCTCCCTCCATGGAGCCCAGATTCAGGAGGTACGAGTCCATGGAAGGACGAAGGTAGAATAATGCAGGAGCAATTATCGAGAGTAACGCAGGACGCAGTTACCGAGGGAACATTTGTGGCCAGACACAACGAAGATTTTATGCCATCCATGGCAAATCTTCATAAGTGTTCCAGACACTTAAAGGCATTCTATCGAGAATGCCTTTAAGTGATACTCAATTTGGAAAAGCTTAGAGAGTGAGCTCTGCGAAGCTGCTGATCTGCTTATATGTGCCCGTACGCTGACCCGGGGTGCGTACCATCTGTAGTGTGCGCATACCCGCTTCTTCTGCGGCTTTAAGCTCTTCGACCACATCAGAAATAAACAGCACTTGCTTAGGCGCTAAGCTGATGGTGTTGATGATGTTGCAGTAAGCCTGCTTAAACAGTTTATTCCCGGTGCGAGTGTCGAAATGACCATCGAAATGAGGCGTTAGATCACCCGCATCACTGTGGCTGAAAAGCAGTTTTTGCGCTTCGGCCGAACCGGAAGAGAAACTATAGAGGCGCATATTCTGTTGCTTAATGCCTTCGATCGCTTCGATAAAATCTGGGAAAATATGACCGGTAAATTCACCCTTGGCATAACCTTGCTTCCAGATAAGGCCCTGCAGCGTCTTTAGTGGTGTCGCTTTTCGGTCTTCGGCAACCCATAGTTGCAGGATCTCAATGACGCGTTCCAGTGAAGCTTCTGGCTCTAACGCGATATCTCTCACATCACAGATGCAATTTTCTACCAGCACATTGTGTTCATTTTCTTTAACAAAGTCGGGTAAGGCTTTGGCTGAATAAGGAAAAAGTGTGTCCTTAATAAAGCTAAGGTCGGTTGTCGTACCTGCTGTATCTACAACTATGGCTCTGATACCCATAATGTCTGCTTACTCCACAATATCTTGACTAAAAATGCATCTGCAAAATTTCAATTCAGATCCTAAGCTGAAACGCATTATTTGGCTAGTTAATTATCATCTCTGCTTCCGTTAGATTTGGCAGAGATTGATGCTGCAATTGATACGAACACCACCCTATATAGTGCACCTTAGTTGAATTGACTAAAATACAAACAAATACCATACTGCTAAATTGTTTATTACTTCAACGGAAAGGGGTAACAATTATGAAAGGAAGCATTTCAACTTATACATTAGGATTGCTAGTACTGCTGTGCAGTGGAGCCGCATTGGCTAAGCCGGCGGTTCAATCCTTGTCAGCTCAAATCATTCCATGTGATACCTCTGATTGCAGCAAGACATTTCAGGAGTACAAAACATTAGCCCGTTATGGCCACTCCGATGCCATGTATACCCTGGCCGAGATCTACCGCCACGGTTACGGCACCGAAGTTGACATGCGCCTGGCCACTAAGTGGTATCGGCGCTCCGCAAAGTATGGCAATCCATTCGCTCAGTATAAGGCCGCCATCATCTATCTGCAGGAGGGGGAAAACCAGAATGTCGAGAAAGCGATGCGATACCTGAGGGCCGCAGACAGAGAGGGGCTCGATGATGCCACTCATCTGCTCGGCTTGCTCTATCTGGAGGGGGAGTTAATAGGGACGGATCAATTCAAGGCGAAGGAGTACCTGTCCAAGTCATTCGAACATGGCCATAAGGACACCATCAATGTGTTAGCTAATATCAGCCTGATAAAGTTAGATCACAAGGATAAGAATTCCGCCCCAACCAAGCTTTCTGTTTCGCAACCAGCCCCCGTTGGCGAGATGGAGGTCATTGAGGTGAGCGCTCCATCGATGGAGGAGGTGCTCACCTATCATATCACTATGCTGAGGGGGGGGACCCCGGATGCCCGAGGGACGACGGGAACCATGTTAAGGGGGCGAACCTGTTCAGAGATGATATCTTGTAACACTGAGTCCGATAGTGAGCGAATTCGAGAGTTTCTGATGTCGACCTGGTAGTAAAGCGCACCGAGCTTAAGGGTCTTTAATCGCTGGATGTTAAGATATTTTTCAATGAGAGAAGGGGCAGGCATCTTATGTCTGCCTTTTATATTTTCAGGCAGATCAGTCGTGAAGCGTTCCTGTTTTAAATCACCACTCCTGACTGTTTGTAATCACCCTGTGCATGTTGTAGGTTTGTTAACTACTTTCAAGCATAAAGCGATGTTGTCGAACTTATACAGGGAAGGTTCATGCTCAGAAATACCGTTTATATATTTGCCTCATTAATATCGGGCCTGCTGTTTAGCTTTAACCTTTTGGCTGAAGATCTGGCGGCGAATATCCACCTGAGTAAGGTGGAGAGGCTCATCGTGTCATCCGAGCAGTTCAAGAAACCCGCCGAATTTATCGTGACTCTGCCGCCGAGTTATAGCAAGAAAAATGATAAAGAGTATGTGGTTCTGCTGGACTTTCATCCGCGCAGCCGGGCTTACCTTAGCGGTATGCATGACTGGATGAGTCATAACGGTGATTGGCCCTGGCTTGAAACCATTATCGTGACCGCCCCAGATGGCCACAAAGGGCTGGGAAAGTTAAAAGAGCAGGCCATAGAGGAACAGGGCAGTGAGCTGCTGCTGGACTTTATGGAGCATAAGCTGCTCACGGCGATCAATAACAAGTACCGCACCAATGGTTTTCGTATCCTCAATGGCTTCACCGGTAATGGGGGGTTAAGCCTCTACACCCTGCTCAATCGCCCCGGCCTGTTTAATGCTTATTTTGCCGCGAGTCCGTTACTGAGCAAAGACTTTGCCTACGTCATCAAGGATGCCCCCAAGAAGCTGGCTGGTATGAAAGGCAAACCAAGGTTTCTGCTGATGAGCACCAGTGACAGCGGCTTCGAGCAGCGACAGCTGAAGAGTTTTGCCGAGATGGAATCAATTATAAAGTTGAATGCTACATCGAAACTGGATTACCACATTAAACGCTTCGACGGCACTTACTATATGACTCAGCCTATTCTGGCAACCGCCTATGGCATCGAGCTATTGTTCGATGATATCCATCAAGTGCTAAAACCAGATTCAGAGATCTCCAGTCAAGGCGCAGGGGCGATATTAGAACACTATCGTTATCTGTCTGAGGAAAAGTATGGATTCGAGGTGCCCGCCACCGATTCCTTGGGCGCCTTAGCTGAGTACGAAATGGCTAAAAACTCTGTGCAGGGAGCAGACAAGGCGTTAGCGATTTATCAGCTCGCGGTGAAGGCGGCGCCCGATTCTCACACGGCTCAAGATGCATTGGCAGGAGCTTATGCTGAAGCGGGTGAGTTTGCACTGGCCATCAAACATGAGCAACTGGCATTGGATAACACCGAACATCCGTTCTGGACTAAGAAATATTCTGAGAGCCTGGCCGCATTTGAGGCTAAAAAACGGCTTTAAATTGCTTTGCCTGAGCCGAATAGGGGAGTTTGCTCTCCCCTAAACCCCTTTTATCTCTTTTTAAAAGCCTCACTCCCTCTACCATTTAGCCCGCCAGTACCTTCGCGCCGAATGCCAGAGAAGACATTTTGTCTTTAAGCTGGTAAAAGGTTAATATATCGACGATTTTAAGGACGCTTACTGTTAGATGGATACAGTGAATAAACAAATAAAGGGACTGCAATGAAACTCAACTCTCTGTTAACCGCAGCCATGTTACTGGCTGCGTCGACACCCGCTTTTGCCGCTAAAGATCTGGGTTTTTACCTGGGTGGTCAGGTTAATCACACTGCTGTAGAAGACAACATCGGTATTTTTGATGAGTCAGCCGTGGGGCTAGGTGTATATGGTGGCTATAACTTCAATGGCAGTTTTGGCATCGAGGCGAGCATTTTCGCGACCGATAGTTTTGTCGATGAGATAGATTTCCGTATGGCGGGGATAACAATCTCACCAGTATTGCGACATGCCATTACTGACAGTGTCACGGGTTATTTGAAGGCGGGGTTGGTAGTCAACAAGACTTACAGCAACGATGATGATATTGACGAGGATTACCGCGGCACAGGTTGGCTGTTCGGCGCCGGTGTGGATGTGACCCTCACAGAGTCTCTGGCGTTGCGAGTATCTTATGAGATGAGTGAAACCGAGCCGGAAAACAGCGAACTCGAAAATTACTTCGCCGATATCAGCGCAAAACAATTTGGCGTGGGTTTGCACTACAGATTCTGACTACCTATGTATCGATCATAGGTCTACTCGTTTTCTGTTTTCCAAACTCCGTTTGGAGCAAAGTCGTGGGTTTTCAACCCACACCCGACCAAAAGGGGAAAAGCGCCTGCTCCCCTTTTGGAAATCCCCCGGCGCCCCGACGAAGTTACATGCATTAAGTACGGGCCTCATATTCCAATAAAGATTGCCTAACGGCTCAGATGCTACATCCATGTAGCCCCGAGCCTGAACCATCATCCTTGATGGTTCCACAGCATTTTTACCTCCATATTTCGGCAACTTCCAACGGGGACTTATCTAATCAACTAAGTGTGCTGGTCAGTGGAGCCTATTGGTATTTATGTAGGGTGTTTGCGCTAAAGAGCTAGCCTAGTGAGACTATCAAAATGAGTAAGTTCAAACTTTGTTCAGTCTCTCTTAGGCAATCTTGCCGATATTAACTAAGTACTTTAATTTCAAATGGATAATATAAGTAGTCGGCTCGTTAATTGTAGTAGTGCGCTATCAAAGTAGATAAAATGTACTGCACAGCAGCTATAAATAAAGGTGGATCATGAAGTTCGTTATCATTTTAATATTAATATTTTCGTTTCAAGCATTTGCTTTTAATGATTACAAGTGCCTTATAAATAATGTGGTTACTGCAAATTCGGAAGGTGAACTTATAGAAATTGGTGATAAATCAGTAATCAACAAAATTTTTACGGTAGATCGTAAAACTGGAGCTATGGCTGGCCCAATTAAAAACAACTACTTTTCAAATCCAGAAGTATTAGATTACGGTTCTCAAGAGAATTCATTTAAGGTTTTAAGTACTATGAAGAATGAGATAACTACCAATATTTATGTTCTTACAGTTGAAGAGTTTGCTGACTCGTCTAAAAAGCCATTTGTTTTCTTGAGTAATACTGATGTTTTTTATGGTTATTGCGAGCACTTTTAGAGTTGGTATAAAAGGCTATTCAATTAGTGGCTTAGCTTCGTTTTACATTTTAGGACAATATGGCTGTTCCATATTTTTGGCTGGCATACTCTAAAAAGCCAAATCGCAGAGCGCCCATGGACGGACTCTTATGAAATCAAGTGCCAGCGTGCCGAGGAAGTACTTGCACATCCCCCCCCCGCCGGGAGGCGATTGATAACCATGAAGCCATGGTTATCAACTTTGCCGCTAAATATGAGCACCCATAAGGGTTACAAATAGAACGATGAGTCAGCCTCATCGCTCAGGCCACCAACCTATTGGTGAACCAAGTGGCCAGCCTTCACTACCTCAAGGCACACACCTACGCCATATGAGTAGGAAAGCTGAGCTGGTGTCGTGATATCCCACAAACAGAAATCTGCCTGCATTCCTTCGGCCAGGACACCTACGTTGTCCTCAATCCCTAACGCCTTGGCGGCATTGCGTGTCATACCCGCAAGCGCCTCTTCCGGTGTCAGGCGGAACAGGGTACAACCCATGTTGAGCATCAACAGGCTCGAGCAGAGCGGCGATGATCCCGGGTTATAATCGCTGGCCAGCACCATAGGTACCTTATGTTTACGTAGCAGGTCGATAGGAGGCATCTGAGTTTCACGCAGAAAGTAGAAGGCGCCGGGAAGCAGGGTGGCACAGGTACCACTTTGACTCAGGGCTTTTACACCCGCCTCGTCCAGATATTCGATATGATCCACCGACTTGGCACCGATCCCGGCGGCCATAGCCGATCCTCCCAGGTTAGAGAGTTGCTCTGCGTGAAGTTTAATATCGAGTCCGGCATCTTTCGCCGCAGTGAGTACCCGCTCGGTCTGTTCGACACTGAAGGCGATATTTTCACAGAAGACATCGGCCGCATCGGCCAGGTTATCCTCGATAACGGCGGGTAGCATCTCGTTGATCACTAAGTCTACATAGCCTTCGGCATCATCTTTGTACTCTGGCGGGATGGCATGGGCACCTAAGAAGGTGGTTTTCACATCGACGTGATGATGTTTGCCCAGCTCGCGGGCGACGCGCAGCAGCTTGAGTTCAGTCTCTGTTTCCAAACCATAACCTGATTTGATCTCGACCGTGGTGACACCTTCTTTCGCCAGGGCGTTGAGACGTTTTCGGCCCAGCTCAAAAAGTTCGCCTTCGCTGGCTTCACGGCAGGCTTTTACGGTAGATATGATGCCACCACCGCTGCGGGCTATCTCTTCGTAACTGGCACCTTGTAGGCGAAGCTCAAACTCGTTGGCCCGGTTACCTGCGAACACTAAATGGGTGTGAGCGTCGATAAGTCCCGGCGTGATCCAACCGCCTTTACCCCTGTAAACCGGTGTTGACAGAACATCGAATTCGGGTAGTTCTGAGCGAGGGCCAATCCAGGCTATCCTGCCCTCTTTTACCGCAACGGCTGCATCGGTTATCGCTCCGTAAGGTGCTGATACAGAAGGAGACATAGTTGCCACGTTGACGTCAATCCAGACCTGATCCCAAGACATATTTTTCCCTTACTCTTGAAGTGTTGATGTTCTTTCGGAAATAAAAGTTGTGATCCAACTTGTGTTTACTTGTATATACAAGCTAGGATTATAGCGGTAATTTTCATCGTTTGAAAAGCGTTATTGGTCAAAGAGAGGTTTCTAGATTCTAGAACCTAGCTCCTGATACCGCAAAATATAGAGCAAAGGATTGGTATGGCAACGCCCAAGTTTGCAGAGATAAAGCAGTATATTTTAGCCCGCATCGAATCCGGTGAATGGGAGGAGCATAGCCGTGTTCCCTCAGAAAACCAGATGGCTGAACTGTTTGAGTGCAGCCGAATGACGGCGCGCCGTGCATTAACGGAATTGACCGATGATGGTGTGTTAGAGCGCTCACAAGGCCTGGGCACCTTCGTCGCCGAACTTAAGTCTCAGTCCTCTATGATGGCCATTCGCAACATTGCCGATGAGATTAAAGACAGGGGTCATGGCTACAGCGTTAAACAACTCGAGCTGACTCAAACCGAAGCGACAGCACCGATAGCTATCGCCTTGGGGCTGGAGACGGGAACTCAAGTTTTTTACTCTGTTCTGGTTCACTGTGAGCAGGGCGTACCACTGCAGCTTGAGGAGCGTTTCGTTAATCCTAAGTTGGTGCCTGACTACCTGCTGCAGGACTTTACACTGCAGACGCCCCACGAATATCTGTCACAGGTAGCCCCGCTCACCGAGGCGCGCCATACCTTGGAAGCCGTGGTAGCCAACGAGCACAATCAAAAGCATCTTGAGATAGAGCCGAGTGAGCCCTGTTTGCAGATCATTCGTCGTACCTGGTCGCGAAAGGGCGTGGTGAGCTACGCCAGGCTGATCCATCCGGGAACACGATTCAGATTAGGTGGTCATCTGACCTTTTAAAGAGCTGCTTCGCATCTCTTTATATGCCACTGCGTGGGTAAGGATTAGCAAGAGCGACAAGAATGCAATCGAATACAGCAAGGTAACTAAAGCTGCGCATTTCGATTATTGCCGCTTCGTGGTACAGAAGAAAATAAGTAAATATATCAAAGACAAAATAAAAATAAGTCCAGCAATGCGGCTCTCTACTCCTCTATAAGTTAAGAGCTAGCAATTCAATCAACAACAAATTGAAATGAGGTTATGCAAGATGGATAAGAGACACGACCCAAGCCGTCGCATCATAGCGCCGCACGGCACAAAGTTAAGCTGTAAGAGCTGGTTAACAGAAGCGCCTATGCGTATGTTGATGAATAATCTGCATCCGGATGTTGCCGAACGCCCGGAGGACCTGGTGGTCTACGGCGGTATCGGACGTGCGGCCCGTGACTGGGAATGCTATGACAAGATCATCGAAGTGCTGAAGCGCCTCGAAGAGGATGAAACTCTTCTGGTTCAGTCGGGTAAACCTGTTGGCGTATTCAAGACCCACAGTAACGCGCCACGTGTGATTATTGCCAACTCTAACCTGGTGCCACACTGGGCAAACTGGGAGCACTTCAACGAGCTGGATAAGAAAGGTTTGGCCATGTATGGCCAGATGACGGCGGGTTCTTGGATCTATATCGGCTCTCAGGGTATCGTGCAAGGCACTTACGAGACCTTTGCCGCTATGGCGACAAAGCATTTTGGTGGTTCATCTAAGGGTAAGTGGATTCTTACCGGCGGATTGGGTGGCATGGGTGGCGCTCAGCCACTGGCCGGCACTATGGCGGGTTACTCTGTATTGACCTGTGAAGTGGATGAAACCCGCATCGATTTCCGTCTGCGTACTAAATATGTCGATAAGAAAGCCACCAGTCTCGATGAAGCTCTGGCTATGATCGATGAAGCGAACAAGAGCGGTAAACCAGTGTCTGTCGGTCTGCTTGCCAATGCTGCCGATGTATTCGCGGAGTTGGTTGAGCGTGGTATCACCCCTGATGTGGTGACAGATCAGACGTCGGCGCACGATCCTTTGAATGGTTACCTGCCTCAGAACTGGACACTCGAATACGCCGCCGAGATGCGCAAGAAAGATGAAGCGGCCGTGGTTAAGGCGGCGAAGCAATCTATGGCTGTGCAAGTCAGAGCCATGTTGGCGCTGCAAGCTGCAGGCGCTGCAACGACCGATTACGGTAACAATATCCGCCAGATGGCATTCGAAGAGGGAGTCGAAAACGCATTCGATTTCCCAGGTTTCGTACCCGCCTATGTGCGTCCGCTTTTCTGTGAAGGTATAGGACCATTTCGTTGGGTGGCACTATCCGGCGACCCTGAAGATATCTATAAGACAGATGCCAAGGTTAAGGAGCTTATTCCTGATAACCCACAACTACATAACTGGTTAGATATGGCCCGTGAGCGTATCGCGTTCCAGGGACTGCCCTCACGTATCTGTTGGGTGGGCTTAAAAGACCGTGCTCGTTTGGCCTTGGCTTTCAATGAGATGGTAAAAAGTGGCGAGCTTTCGGCGCCGATTGTCATCGGTCGTGACCATCTGGACTCCGGCTCTGTTGCCAGTCCTAACCGTGAAACTGAATCTATGCTCGATGGCTCGGATGCGGTTTCAGATTGGCCATTGATGAATGCACTTCTGAATACGGCGAGTGGCGCCACTTGGGTATCGCTGCACCACGGTGGTGGTGTGGGTATGGGCTTTAGCCAACACTCGGGTGTGGTTATCGTCGCAGACGGCAGTGATGAGGCTGCGGTTCGTTTAGGCCGTGTGCTATGGAATGACCCTGCGACAGGTGTGATGCGTCACGCCGATGCCGGGTACGATATCGCTAAGAAATGTGCCAAAGAGCAGAATTTAGATCTGCCGATGCTGGAGAAGTAATTGATGAGTCATTTAATATTAACCCCGGGAACGCTGACCCTGTCTAAAATCCGCGAGATCAGTCGTGGCAAAGTAACGCTTGAGCTGGCCGACGCTGCGATTAGCGACATTAATACCAGTGCCGGTTTAGTCCAGAAGGTGTTAGATGAAGGCCGAACGGTTTATGGCATCAACACCGGCTTCGGTCTGCTGGCCAACACTAAGATCGCGGCCGATGATCTGCAGTTGCTACAGCGCTCAATCGTGTTGTCACACGCTGCAGGCACTGGCCAGTATATGCAAGATGCGACCGTACGTTTGATGATGGTGTTGAAGATCAACTCATTGAGCCGTGGCTTCTCGGGCATTCGTCTCGAGGTGATCAACTTCCTTATCGCATTGGTTAACGCAGAAGTGTACCCATGTGTACCGGAAAAAGGTTCCGTGGGTGCATCGGGTGACTTAGCTCCTTTGGCTCATATGTGCCTGCCGTTACTCGGTGAGGGTGAGATGAGCTACAAGGGGCAAATCTTGAGCGCCAAAGAGGGTCTAGAGATCGCCGGCCTTCAACCGCTAGAGTTGGCCGCGAAAGAGGGCTTAGCTCTGCTTAACGGTACACAGGCATCGACGGCGTTAGCCTTAGAGGGCTTGTTTAATGCCGAAGATCTGTTTGCAGCAAGCTCTGTCATCGGTGCCATGAGCGTCGAAGCTGCCATGGGCAGTCGTAGCCCGTTCGATCCCCGCATTCACGCGGCCCGTGGTCAGAAAGGGCAGATCGATTCCGCTGCCATATTCCGTCATCTCTTGGGTGAAAATTCTGAGATCAGCATGAGCCATGTGGATTGTGAGAAGGTGCAAGATCCCTACTCACTGCGCTGTCAGCCGCAGGTGCTAGGTGCCTGTTTGACTCAAATTCGTCATGCAGCAGAAGTGCTGGGCACGGAAGCGAACGGCGTTACCGATAACCCACTCGTATTCCAGGATACCGGAGATATCATCTCGGGTGGTAATTTCCACGCCGAGCCAGTCGCTATGGCGGCAGATAACTTGGCGATTGCTATTGCGGAGTTGGGCTCTATCGCCGAGCGTCGTATCGCACTGCTAATCGACCCTAACTTGTCTAAGCTACCTTCTTTTTTGGTGGAAAATGGTGGGGTGAACTCAGGCTTTATGATCGCCCAGGTGACAGCGGCGGCGTTGGCATCGGAGAACAAGACCTATGCTCATCCGGCGTCTGTCGATAGTTTACCAACATCGGCAAACCAGGAAGACCACGTGTCTATGGCCACGTTCGCGGCGCGTCGTCTGCGTGATATGACTGAAAATACCCGTGGTGTGTTGGCTATCGAGTGGCTGGCATCGGCACAGGGCTTGGATTTCCGTGCACCACTTCAGCCGAGTGTTGCTGTCGCTAAGGCGAAGGCCGAAATACGTGAGCAGGTGACTTACTACGATAAGGACCGTTTCTTCGGCCCGGATATCGAAGCGGCGACAGACTCGCTTATCACGGCAAGCTTAAACGCTTACTTGCCAGACGGGATCTTGCCAAGTTTGTAATTAAACTTGATAGAAATTTCTGTAGACAGGTTTGATTGATTTGAGTTTCGTATCAATCAGCATGTCTTATTAAAAGGGCCTTATGGCCCTTTTTTGTTGTCTGCAAAACTGCAGGTGAGACATTTATCTGAGACTTCGTTCTTGAGTTTAGTTTCATCTTTATTAATTGCCTGCGGCAAGCTTTTATCCTAATACTCCAGTGAAGCGCTGCAAGCATGGCCTGACCTACAGGGATAGTAGGAAATGCCAAATTTTGTAAGGAACAAAATTGGCTCTGTGAGCTCGACGATGGCAAAAACCTTCCATGTTAAACGTCCAGCTCGATATCCCAATCTCCCGTTCGTCTAGTTTCACTATGTGAAACCTCACCCTGCCATCAACGTTCACTGGCGCATCATGACTTTGTCGTAAAGCCCGGCTTATATTTAGCTTTTAGCATCTATTCAAGGGGAATGTTGAGTGTTTGGGTAGGTAACCATAGGTCTTAAGGCTTTTGTCTGTGTTGTGCCGGGTAGGAGATTGCATTAGTTTGGGGAGATTAAATGGGGTCAATAAACGGAGTACAAGATGAGTAACCTTGCCTTTCAGGATAGTTACCCGGAGGAGTTGAGTCACTGTTATGGCTGTGGAAAGAATAATCCCCATGGTCATCAGTTGAAGAGTTACTGGGATGGTGATGAGACGCGGGCCGTATTTATGCCGCAAGCGTTTCATACCGCCATTCCGGGGTTTGTCTACGGTGGACTGATAGCGTCGTTAATCGATTGTCATGGAACTGGTAGCGCATCGGCCGCAGCCTATCGGGAGCAGGGGCGAGAGTTGGGTTCACTTCCTGAGCAGCGTTTTGTCACTGCTGCACTCAATATTGATTATCTGGCCCCCACGCCTATGGGCGTCGAGCTTGAGCTTCGTGGAGTGATCCGTGAAGTGAAGGAGCGAAAAGTCGTACTGGATATTACATTGAGTGCCATGGGCAAAGTCTGTGCGAAGGGGCATATGGTGGCCGTCAAGATGCCAGAAACTATGATGAATTCAGTTGTCATAGGAGAAGAGGCCTTGCAGCCTGTCTAGTGGGGGACCTCAGATTGAATTCGACCCTGATTGAAATGTTCAGGGCCGAGCGCTCAGAGTAAAGAGGTTGAGTAAGCAGGCCGAGTCTGACAGACAGGTTTACATGCGTGAGTCCATCTCGCCAATTTTGATACTCATCAACTCTTTAGTCCACTGAGCCTTGTCTATGCCCTCTACCCAGAAGGTCTTACTCTGACGTTGTTCACCCTGACGCAAATAGGTGCTGGCCATTCTGAATATTGCCTTCCAAACTTTGACTGTCTCGGTTTTCAGCTGTTTGCCATTGTCATCGAATAGAGTGATATCGAGTTCTATCATGACGTAATGCTCAGAACTGCTACTGGCGAGATCGAAGGTCAGGCCGAGTCTGTTATTTTCGTCCCATTCACTCTTCAGTAAACTGACTTTTACGCCGGACTTTGCCGTGTGAGTCAGCAGGGCCGAGTTTTTCATTGCGCTGGCTGTTAATGCATTGGCTTGTGTATTGGGTGCCATCGTGACAGAGGCTGCCGAACTGACTTCTGAACCCGTTTGAGCCGCTACTGCGGGTGCGTCTATGGCGCTTGTGGCTACGGGGTCCTGGGTCTGGAGGATGACGTATTCCCAGGTGAGGTCGTCATTTAACCTAACGGTTGTACCATTTTCCAAGGTGACTATAGCGACCTCATCGGCCATAACCGGAACCGAAAATATCAGCAGTGCCAGTGAAGTGTATACCCGCAGTAGTTTATGCATTAGATTGAACCTTATTAAGGAGATGCCTCTAGCATATACAAAAGGTGGGCAGATTTCATATAGGACGAAGGATTTTAAGGCCTATATCAGCCCTACATGGCATAGCCAATGCTGATCACCGCAGATTCAGAGGCTGAGTTGTAACCGGCACCGATCGTCAAACCAAAATCCATCATATATCGCAGGCCAACCTCTGCTCCCCATGAGGTATCGGATTCCTTTTTCCAAATGGGCTCACCATCGACAATCTTAGGTGTTTTTCCAGAGGTGTAGTGAGCTTCATGATTATATGAGGCGGCTCCGCCATAGAGGCTGAAGTTACTGGTGAGGCTGTAACTGAGTCCGAAGCGCCACATGGTGTCTTTGGTGTAACCCTCTCCAGGCTCAGGAATATTTAAATCTTCTTTTTGGCTGGCCGCATAACCGATATAGTAACCCCAGCTCGCGTAGTCTCTATCGTAATGGTAGGGGGCGAACGTGACGCCGTACATGTTATTCGTCGCCGGGATATAGTCGAGACTCACACTCATTTTTGGTTTAAAGGCGGACTCGGCTTCCGGTGTGAATTGATTCGCCGTAGCCGTTAAGCTGGTGAGCATGAGGCCTAAAGCGAGAAAATATTTTGTCATCTGCAGCATCCGATTCGACTTTAAAAATGGATTGTTGTTAAACTTTTAGCTGTAGTCAATCAAGAGTGCTAAAATTTCTTTTAAAATAGACGCTTGTAACTTGGTTGTGTCATATTTTGTACTCTATTGTTTCGGCTTGCGAGCGATGATTTAACAAACAGTTATCCTGGCTCCAGTCTCTAAGGGAAGGTTATTGTGGATCAAGAATTAAGGTTACAGATCTCTCAGTGGTTATCGGACTGGGGAGTCAATAGTACGCCATCGGATGGAGTTTCCACTTCAGTACTGATCTTTGCCAGTATGGTGTTGGCGATTATCGCTTACCTGATTGTCAGGAGAGGAGTCGTACGTACGATGAATATCGTCATCCAGCGCTCTAGAGTGAACTGGGACGATATCTTCATGCAGCACAATGTGTTGGAGAAGTTCTCTTATATTGTGCCGGCTTTGGTGCTCGATCTTCTTTTGCCTATCGCACTCACCGAACATCCTCTGATGAGCTCTTTGATGGATCGCCTGCTGAGCGTCTGTATCGTTATCATACTGATCCGTGCGGTATATAGCGCCCTGGATGCGTTCAATGAGATCGCCGATGTTAATCTGGTCAGTCGCCGTCTTCCCATTAAGAGTTTCGTGCAGCTGTTTAAGCTGTTCCTCTTCTTTGTGGCGGTCATTATCTCTATCTCGGTGATCGCGGATCAGTCACCGGTCTACTTTCTCAGCGGTTTAGGTGTCGCGACCGGTTTAGTGATGTTGGTCTTCAGGGACACCATCTTAGGCTTTGTCGCAGGGATTCAGTTGGCGGCAAACCGTATGGTGAGCACCGGCGATTGGATCCAGATGGATAAATATGGGGCCGATGGAGCGGTTGAAGAGGTCTCTTTGACGACCGTTAAGGTGCGTAACTGGGATAAAACCATCACTATGATCCCCGCCTACGGCTTGGTATCTGACGCATTTAAAAACTGGCGCGGCATGTCCGAGTCCGGCGGACGACGCATTAAGCGTTCCGTCTCCATCGATATTCACTCGATTGGCTTCCTCTCTGAAGAGGACAAGATTCGCCTCAGCAAGATAAATCTTCTTAAAGATTACTTTGCGGCTAAGAATGAAGAGTTAGCAGACTTCAACAGTCAGGTTGACGATGCCGAGATGCCCGTTAATAGCCGACATTTAACCAATATTGGTACTTTCAGGGCTTATTTGAGGGAGTTTGTGAGTCATCACGATAAGATCCATAAAGATATGACCCTGCTCGTGCGTCAGTTAGCGCCGACAGCGGAAGGGGTACCGATAGAGATCTATATCTTCACCAACGATACTCGCTGGGCATTCTATGAAGGCATCCAGGGAGATATCTTCGATCATGTCTTTGCCATATTACCCGAGTTCGGACTGCGAGCCTTTCAGGGCCCGACGGGCTCAGACATCAGGAGTTTGAAAGCCGATAAATGTTGAAGCGGGATTGGGCGTTTTTATGTAGGAGCGGCTTTAGCCGCGAATCTTTCAAGAAACAGCTAGCCATAAGCTGTAAGTTTTAAGTGTTAAGTAGAGCAAGCTGGCTATGAGCTGTACATGTTCAGTTATCCGGCTTGTGACTTTAACTTATAACTTACAGCTTTCTTTGCCCCATCTTGAACTTAACGCTGTTGTTACCCTTCCTTCGTCACCAAGATTGCCGCCAGCGTGATAAATACGCCACCGCTGGTTCGGTCAAACCAATGCAGTTTATTACTGGTCTTAAGTGTCGGGGCCAGTACATTGGCCATGCTGGCATAGAGCATCACGAAACTGAAATCGACCACGGCCCAAGTGATGGCCAGCGTCGCCAGCTGTGGCCCTTGGGGGATTGTTATATCGATAAACTGCGGAAACAGGGCACCGAAAAACAGTAGATCCTTGGGGTTGCTTATTCCGACTAAGAAGGCCTGTTTGAACATCTGTTTAGGGCTGCCTTTTCCCTTGATATGTTGAAGGTCCAAGCCTTTCGCGCTGGCCTTGGTGAACAGAAGTTTTATGCCCAGAAATATCAGATAGGCCGCACCGCAATATTTTAAAATCGTAAAGCCATACTCGGTTGCGCTAAGCAGGGCACCCAGACCCGCGGCAGATGCAGCCATTAAGATAAGAGCAGAGGTGACGCTGCCCAATGCCGTGGCTAAGCTGCGACTCTTGCCGTAGTGAATTCCATGACTCATCGATAATACGGCCATGGTGCCGGGAGCGATGGCAATGAGGAGTACCGCGAAAAAATAGAGCAGCCAGGTATCGAAGATCATAGATTGTATAAAATCGTGGGTGGTGACGGCACTATAACGGCCTCAATATTAATTGGCAATGTAAGATCTGAGCTATCTGTTGACAAGTACAAGTAAAGTAGAGATTTTTATATTGGAGTTTAAAAAACGTCGCCCCCAAAAAGGGGGCGGTGCATAGGTAGTTTTAGCAACTCGGTCCGGTTGGCTACTCTTCGATTATCTGCTTAGTTATCCCAACTCTGGATAAGGCAGCTTGTTCCAGTGGACTTAGCTGTGAGCTCTCAGAAATATAGGTTGGTTGAGCGATGGGGTGGTCTAAATGTTGATTGAGATGTAACTTTAAAGACTCCATTAACCCTTCGATGACCGTGCTGTATTTAACCGCAGTTGAAATCATGACTGGGTTATCTTGGGTATAATCCGATAGCGTTACTTTTTCTACGGCAAAATCGATAATGCCACGCATTCTATCACCAAATTTTCCATCGAGTTGTTCATAGGCCTGCTGCATGGCGTGAACTGGCATTTTGCTCAATTGTTCTGAGATAAGCTGCTTATTGAATGTGGAGCGGGCGACAGCATCAAGAAGTTGTTCTGGATTGCTGGCGTTGAGTTCGGACCAAGCTTGATTCGACTCACCAATAAAAGTTTGAATACTGGTCAGGATATTACCAATATTTGGGTGCGAAGTTGAAAGTTCATTGATACCGGAACCTAAGTTACCGGCTTCATTTAGTTGGCTATTTGGGGGCGTGATAGTCAAAGCCAGCTCTCTGATAGTTTGAAGATCACCGAAGCTCACCGTATTATTTGTTAACTGATGATAATTAACCTCATTAGAGGAAATTGCATCCTGTAAATTGTTAATGGTGTCACTGCTTAAGTACACCTGCTTACTCGGCGCGACGCTGGTAGAGAGCAAGCTTATTGCATCAAGCGCGGTTTTACGGCCAGAATCCTTCGCTGAACGACCGCCTCCTTTTCCTGCCTCTTGCTCAATATTTTCAGTTTTTCTCTCTTTAGTATCAATGTTAGTGAGTGAACTGGCAGTGCTATTATCGACATTGGGGCTTAGAAAGTTGCGTACTTCCTCTGTAAGCTCGGCTATAGATTTAGCAACATCATTGAGCGCTTGTGCCGTATTCTGCAGGCTATCGGCTGAAGATTGCTGTACCAATTCACTGGCCGTAGAGCCTGTTGTTGCCCACTGTTGGAAGGGAATACCTGTCACATCGCTGTCGAATATCAGGCTAGCTTTCATTTGGTGTTCAGCTGAGCCAAACTGCTGAATAGATCTAAGTCCGGTGGCTACAGTTCTAAGTGCTCCATTGCCTGTAGCAAGTTCTGTGTGTCGTTCTTTTAATTCACTACCAGAAATTTGGGCTAAGGTATCAAGTTGAGTAAACCCTTTTTCAACACTTAGTTTTAGGTACTCCTTAGCAACTTGCTCTTGAGATAATGGCGCTTGAGGAGTGGCTGCACTCTGAGTCTTTTCGGTTTTATTCTCACCAGATAGTAAGTTTTTGAAAAAACTCTGAACCTTTTCACTAAGGTGAGAGAGACCTGTTAAAAGTTTATTTTTTAATCCGCCAGTTTGCTGAGGTTCGTTGCGAGTGGCGAGTCTGGCGGTATCTTTATCGATAGATGCTAAGCTGACACTCTTTCCATTTAGACTGCTGACTTCATTTGTTGAAGGGGTATCCTCTAGCCTCTTAAAACTAGGTAACGTGGCTGAGTGCACGGATGATAATGGCATGATAATTCCTAATAATATTCGAATGCGTTGAAGCTGCAGTCATTCTATGCGTGCCTGAATTAGGAGTATGTCAACATATGTCGTAGTTTTTTAGATTTGAACTGTTGAGTTTTAAGCTAAAAATTTCGGACGGATATTGGTAGTTGTTATCTTAGCTATAGGGTCTACTATTCTTATTTTTTAGAGACTTGGTTTAAATTATGAGTACACAATATAAACAAGCAATCACATCATTATATTCCGCTTTGTCATTAACCATGCCTGAGACTGACCAGATTACCAGTTTACAGGTTGGTGAACAGGTTGTTCATATCACAGAGCACCCAGAAGGCCAGTTATTAATGTTTAGTGATATAGGCTTGCTAGATAATTTTAATCATATTGAGTTGCTTAAACTTAATATGTTCAGCCAGTCATTGCATAAACCTGTCATTGGCTTCGATACGCATTCAAATAGCGCGGTTGTCTGGAGTCGACAAACGCTAAGCCTAGTCGATTCTGATGAGATATATCAGCAACTAGAGCAATTAATTCAAGTCAGCGATACCGCTATAGATAGTATGAAGCAAGAGGTTTCAGGTACTAAAGAGTCGAGTTTTGACGCTAACCGTTTTCGCGTTTAGGCGTTGGTATCAATATGGTTATCAAGGCTACCTCCGGATTAAATTAACTCTTAGAGCAAAAGGTTATAGGTCTTGCTCTAAGGTTTGCAACCACCTTAATACTTCGGCGACAGGCTGAATCAGGTCTGATGGAATATATTGTTCTATGTCTCCATCAGCGAGCAACGCTCGCGCCAGTGGTACCTTTTGAATGACTGGTATACCTTGCTCTTTTGCATACTCAATGAGCTGCAATGCCTGATGACCTTGCTCTTTCAAGGTTAATACGGGTAAGGGGGTTTCTCCCTTATTGTAATAGATTCCAATGGCAATATGGGTTGGGTTAGTGACCAGAACACTGGAGCGTTTTACATTGTCCCGGCCATTTGACGACTGCATCTCCTGATGAAGCTGCCGACGCTTACTTTTTATCTCTGGGCTGCCCTCCATCTCTTTATATTCACGTTTTACCTCATCCTTACTCATCTTTAGCTGCTTGGTGTGTTGATATCGCTCGAAGGCATAGTCACCAATGGAAATAATAATAAACCCGACTCCCGCAGTTAAGATTAGCTGCTTGAGGAGAATGCCTACGACCAAAGGGATGCAGCCTAAACCACAGACTGGCATGCGTAAAATATCTTGAATATTTCCCTCTATCACCACCCAGATGATCAGCGTTAATAGAGTCACTTTTATAATCGATTTTAAAAATTCGATAATGCTTTTCATCGAAAAAATACGTTTAGCACCATCGACAGGATTGATCTTCTTCAGTTCGGGCTTAATGGGTTCGCCACTAAATAGCAGGCCAAACTGAGCTAAGTGAGCGACGATGGCGATACAGGCGCTCAGTAGAGCAATCGGGACCACCAGATAGAGGAGTTCGGAGATCAAGGCATCGGTGACGTCGGTTAATGCATTATCGAAAGATTGATATCCGTAGACGGCAGGTAACATAATGATATTACTTATATGTTCAAGGTAATACTCGCCCATGCTGAGTAGGAAACCGAAGAGAATTAATATAATTGCCGTAGATACGATCTCTTTGCTCTTAGCGACCTGTCCCTTCTGCCTTGCCTCTCGTATTTTCTTGGCGGTAGGCTGCTCTGTTTTTTCACCGCTCATTTGCTGACACCGATAATAGGGAGCAATAACTCGGGAAAATGAGAAAGTTGAATTAGTTCATCACTGAAAAATTCCATCAAGGTGAGTAGATAGAGAATAAGCAAGAAACTGGCGATGCCACTCTTGATTGGCATCGACAGAGAAAATACATTGAGCTGAGGCGCGAACCGGCTGGTTAAGGCCAGACCGAATTCAGCCAGAAACATAGAGATAATTATTGGTGCAGCCATTAGTACACAAAGGCTCAGCATCTGTTCAAATTGACCATAGAAGAATCCAACCCACTGCTCTTTAATTTCCGGGAAGAAAGTCATCACGGGCCAATGTTGGTAACTATCGAAGACAGCGGCAAGAAAGGCTATAAAGCTACCGCTCACAAAAAATAGCGTGATTAAAGTTTGTGTTAACAGTACTCCCGTGGGAGTGGATTGGTGTCCAAGCGCCGGGTTAAACGAGCTGGCTAGCGTCGCTCCCCTTTGGTTGTCGATAAAGAATCCGGTGGCCTCGATGGCCCAAAACGGAATGGCGACCACGAAGCTTATCAAGAGTCCGAGTAAGATCTCTTTCGCCAGTATCATGACCAGCATGATGCCGTCGATGCTGGAAGGTTGAGCTTGAGTGGCTACCACTGGATAGAGAAAAATGGCTATTGAGCAGATAACCCCGTTTCTCAGCAAGGCGCTACCTAACATCTGCTTGCTTAAAATCGGCAGCATGATAAAGCAGCCAAATAGCCTAGGTAGCGTCATACTATAGACGAGGAAGAAATGCTGTAACTCTTCAACTGTCATGGTATTAGCGGAATCTTTTCTATGGTCATCTCTGCAAAACTATAGAGCTCAGAGCCCAGCCATGAGGCCGTTGCAAATAACGATATAATAACTGCGATTAGCTTAGCTACGAATCCTAAGGTTTGCTCCTGAATTTGGGTCAGTGCCTGAACCAAAGAGACTAATGTGCCTACAATCGCCGCCGCTAAGATGGGGGGCATAGATAGCATCATCACCAAGATTAAGGTTTGTGAGGTAAAATGAATAACTTCAGAGACTTCCATCTTAACTCCTAGGTGTAGCTCATGACCAAGCCATGGGTGAGCTTAGTCCAGCCGTTCAGCAACACAAAAAGCAGCAACTTAAAGGGCAGTGAGATTGTCATCGGTGACACCATCATCATTCCCATCGCCAGTAAAATATTGGAGATGATCAGATCGATAGCGATAAATGGCAGGTAGATTAAAAAACCAATTTCGAAGGCTCGTGTGAGTTCACTGACAGTGAAGGCTGGTAACAAGATGAAAAAGCTATCTTGCTCGAGCCTGTCGGAATACTTCTTCGGCCACAGTGTTTTAGTGGTATCGACAAAGAAGTGTTGTTCGGTTTCACGAATATGCTTCTTCAAAAACTGACGATAGGAGTTGAGCCCCTCATCGGCAAATCCTTCGAAACTATCCGTATTTTCGATACTGACATTGTGCTCTTTGATGTAATCGAAGGTTTCGAAACCTACAGGTGCCATGATGTAAATGGACAAGATGATGGCGAAGCCATACATCGCCATATTGGGTGGGATCTGCTGCACCCCTAAGGCGTTTCTTAACAGAGAAAAGACAACCGCAATTTTAATAAATGAGGTCGCCATTACAGCAATAAAGGGCACTAAAGCCATTAAGGCTAAAGTGATGATGAGATTAAATGTATCCGGCAACTCAAACATAACTAGCTGATTTCTTGGTTCATTAGACTGATGACTCTGACACCTAGATGATCATTGACCTTGACCAATTCACCAGTTGCCAGCACTTTTCCATTTGCCTTTAGTTTTACGGGTTGATCGAGTGGACCGGAGAGTTCAAAGACAAAGTGTTCCTGTAACTGGCTTAATTCGGCAACGGTGACGGTCTGCTCACCAATCTCAAAAGAGATATTAATAGGCAGGGATTGAATATCGGTATTATCTGAAGGCATAGGGCTCTCTACTTCTGCTGCGGTGATAGTGACTCGGTTCTCGACTAAGCTACATCGCCACATCGCTCGATTGGCGATAATCAAGACCGCTTGATTATCAATTAAATGGTTGATGTCAAAGAAAATGATATCTCCGGCTTCCAACGACTTAGTTTCATTCAAACTTAAGCTTGTGCGGCCAATGGCCAATGAATAGGGCAGTGGAATTTCGGCACCCAGCACGGATGGTGCCAGTGGCAGGGTGGAAAATATGAGTCGGGGATCATTTTCAATCCAGCATGCTATGCCGGTTTGGTTATGAGTAAAATTAATGTATCCGGAGGTGGCCTCACTGGCAGCTAATTCAACGGGTTTCATTGACGCTATGATCGCTTGTTGCCCAAATTTGTTCGCTAAAAGTGTCTGGTAAGGGGCTATGACAGTCGAGATGAACTCCAGTTGCAACAGTTCAGGTAACAGGTTAAATGGAGTGCCTTGCAGCAGATCGCGAAGAAACACCTGAATTTGTTCCGCTTGAACTAAGAAGGTGACTTTAGCTGATCCGATAAGACAGTCGAGTGCATAGCCGCTAAGGCTGGGCCGTTTTCCAAGCTCAGCGGTAAGGGACAGTTGCTCATCTATCTTAACTTCTTGTGCGCGCGTACTAAGTAGGTTGTTTAGGGCAAGAGTTTGGCAGCTCATTTCCGGGAGCGATAAGCTATGCATTCTCTTGTTCCTCTAACCAAAGATCAAACACGCGTGATTTTTGACTCGACTCATGTTGTCCCTGTTCCTGATGACCATTTTGAGCGGCTTGCTCATGGCTGGTGGTTATCACCCGCACCTGTTGATCTGTATTCATCTTTTGCAACCTTTCGAGCAGTTCTGGTCGAAGTTGTTTAAGTAATTCAGTATGTTGGTTGCTATGAGATAAGGTCACATTGAGCTGGTTGTTCTGTAGTGTAATAGTGATCTCTGTGCCTTTGAGCTGGCCTTGTTCCAATACCAATTGGACTCGATTTTGGTTGCCAAGGTTGGGTACCAAAATCTGAACCTTATCTACGAGCTGACTGACCAGGTTATGGAGCTGCTGATTCATGGGTTCCGGCGTTTTCAGATTCGCCAGAATGATTTGACCGGGCGTATTATTCTGCTGAGCGCTAATATGATGCTGTATATGGGGCTCTTCTTGTGATTTTTCAGCTTTTAGCATCTTGCTGCCAGAACTTAAAACGGGCGCATTATCGACGTGGCGGGATGGCTTAGTCATGAGTGGAGTCGAACTTAACTCACTGTTTGAGCGGGAAGGCTTCTCTGCTTGCACAAACAATGCCGCTTGCTTTGCTGTTTTCACTTGCTGAGCAAGTGCCAGACTGTCGCCCCCGCCTTGAGTGGTATCTGTTTTTAACTGTTTTGGGCTTGGTTGAAGGTTTAGGTTCTGTGTGGCGGTGTGAGTCAAAGTGCTGTTATGAACCTCATTACTCACTTTTTCTAAAGTTGGGCTCTCTGTTTTTTGTTGCTTAGAGATATTTTCTGGCTTCAAAATAGGGTTCGGGTGTTCACTAACCTTATTGTCTTGATGCAGAGTCGATTCATTTACAGCTATGTTGCCATCTGTCTTTAACTGTTTCGGACCTTGTTGAAGGCTTAGGTTCGGTTTGGCGGCTTGAGTCAAGTTCGGGTCTTGAATATGATGACTTGAATTTGCTTGTTTTGAATCTGTCTCAACAACTATGGGGTCGATTCTCTGTTTGTCCGATGGCATCTTGGGTAAGTGCCTGCTCATAGATGTTTTTCTGTTAAGAGGTGATAATTCATGGTTCATTAACTCAGCACTCTTGCTTGGTTCTTCGGTCACCAGAGAAGGACGCTTATTTTTTTCAGGGTTAGTCCCATCACTGAGCTTGTGTCGTGACATAGGCTTTTCTGTCTTGGCTTTGATCAATGGTGCATTCATCACCTGCTCGAAATGATTGATTGCACTCGTCTTTGCCACTTTAGTTACTTGAACCGAGTTGTTTTCCATATGGCGGTCTTCGGTTTTTAAGCGCTCTTTCGGGGTTAACAAGGCCATTCTCCTGTAGACATAGTGCGGCGATCTTCTAATTCAATCTCTTCCTGATATTGATTCAGGTATTCCTGTTCCATATCATCTTGTTGTTTTAAAAGATCGAACTTTTCTATCGCCTTATTAGCTAATAAAGCTGATTTTTGTCGGTCCTTTAAGGCTTCCTGCTCTCTATCCCGGCTGAGCTCTGTTTCGGCTGCGGCTTGCCTTAACGCGGCCTCTTTATCATGCAGAAGTGCGATGTGTTGCTGCAGTTCTTCGAGCTCCTTCAGTTTTAAGCAAGATTCTTTAGCTTGTTCAAATAATTGTTTTTCTTCTGTTTGGCGCCAATCCCGGTAATCTATGACGGCCTGGTTAGCCTGGTTTAAACGTACGTTTGCCTGGCTGAGGAGCTGCTGCTGTTTACGCAGTGCATGTTCGGCGCGTTCGGCCTTAATCTGCTTTATTTTTAGAAGCTGGGTGATCATGATTGCGTCAATCGGGTCATCTGCTCGATGGCACCTGCCAGGTCGCTCGGCTCTTCAGTTCCCTGACGAAGAAAGGCATTGATAGCATCCTGTTGTGCAATCGCCATATCGGCTAATTTATCTGAACCCGGCTGGTATTCACCTATCTTGAGGAGGAGCTCAACTTCCTCATATTTAGCCATGAGTTCTCTCAGGGCTCCGGCAGATTGCTTCTGTTTATCTGCAACTATGTTATTCATAACCCGGCTGGCAGATCGCAGAATGTCGATTGCCGGATAGTGATTTGCCGCGGCTAATTTGCGAGAAAGTACGATATGGCCATCTAAGATGGAGCGGGTTTCATCGGCGACGGGTTCGGTCATATCGTCACCCTCAACCAATACGGTATATAGGGCGGTTATCGAACCTTTATCAGATTGGCCTGAACGTTCCATTAATTTGGGGAGCTCGGCAAAAACCGAAGGCGGATAGCCTCTTCGGGTTGGAGGCTCACCCGAGGCTAAGCCTATCTCACGCTGGGCTCTGGCAAAACGCGTCACTGAGTCCATGAGTAACAGAACGCTCTTGCCCTGATCGCGAAAGTACTCGGCTATCGATGTGGCGACAAAGGCGGCTTTAGCCCGCTCCATGGCGGGACGATCTGATGTCGCCACCACCAAAACAGAACGTTTAAGTCCCTCTTCGCCGAGATCGGACTCGATAAATTCTCGGACTTCTCGTCCACGCTCACCAATGAGCGCTAATACGGTAACATCGACTTCGGCAGAACGGATCAGTTTAGCCAATAGGGTACTTTTACCCCCGCCAGCACCAGCAAAAATGCCCAAGCGTTGTCCCTCACCACAAGTTAACAAACCATCTATTGCCCTGACTCCGAGGGAGATTGGCTTAGTGATCATCTTGCGACTCATAGGTGGTGGCGCTTCCTGGTATACTGGGTAATATTGCGTCGACTCCTGATTGCCGTTTCCAGAAAGGGGGCGGCCAAGCCCATCGAGCACTTGCCCTAACAGGTGTTCACCTACCGATACCTGGTGGGTCTTTCCCGTAGGACTGACTTCGGTATTTGACGAGATCCCCTGCATCTTTCCCAGTGGGGTCAACAGGGCGTGGTGCTGTTGGAATCCCACGACTTCGGCCAGTAAAGACAGAGAGTGGTCGGGGTTTTTCAATTCACACAGTTCACCCACGCGAACGCCTGGCACCACGGCTTTAATGATGGTGCCGGTAACTTGAGTAACCCTACCTCTGATCTGAATTAGCCTGCCTTTATCTGTGGCTTGCTTAATCGTTTCCGGGATGTAGTTCAGGTTAACTTTGATTGAGGAGTCGGTATTCATATTTGTGAAATGTTAAGCCTTGGAGCTTAAAACATATATCAAATTTGGGTAGTAAGTTTGTAGAAAAACGTCTATTTCGATTGTCGTTATAAGGCGGTATTTGAGCGGCATCCGTTATGTGAATAATCCGACTAAATTTGAAAAACTAGCGACTAATCCTATGAAAACAGAACAAGTTGTTTCTCTATCATCAAAAAGTACTCACTGAATTGATACTTAAGGATTGACGCGATGAAAGTAAATACAGCAACGCCAACAGTTAGTAATCTTGTACCAGAACAGGTGAAGGAAGTGGCCAAACAGGCCGCAACAGATGCAAAGGTCAGTATTCACGATGCTGTTGGGCAATCGCTCTCTTCAACATTGCAAAGTTCACTTGGGGTAGCATTCGGTGCGAACAATACGGTTAAGCATACCGCTCACCTGCTATCGGCAGAGCCTCTGGGAGAAGGTAAAGTGCTGGCAGAAAATATGGGGAGTCGCCATGTCACGATTAAGCAGTACGACAATGGTGTGACTCAAGTTGAACTGAATCGTCCACCGATGACGAGTCTGGTCTTAAGTGGTGGTGGAGCAAAAGGTGCTGCTTATCCGGGCGCACTTGCAGCGTTAGCCGAACATAAGCTACTCGATGGTATTAAGACCATGTCGGGCTCCTCTGCTGGTGGTATCACCGCAGCATTACTCGCTTCGGGTATGGATGTCGATAGTTTTAAGCAACTTTCTGACGAAATGGATCTTATTTCATTGCTCGATAGCACCAACAAGGATCTGAAGTTAATACAAAGTGTTTCCAGTGAAATAGGCCAAGCGGCGAAGAGTGCGTTGCCTGAAAAGTTAGGCGGGTTTATGCAGCTGTTGCTTAACGTACTTCCGCGGGTCAAGTCGGAGGCAATGCCATTAGAGAAGGTCTTGCGTGAAGAGTCACGTAATGCTGTCTTAACTCAAATTGAGTCGCACTCTGAAGCCTTGGCATATTCTGCGGTCAGTGAGATCAAGCAAGCACTGACCCAAGGCGGTGAGGTGACCTTTTCAGTCCTGGATGAGTTAAGCCACCACATCCCGGAAATTAAGTCCTTGAATATCACCGGTACAGCCATGTTTAAGGGACGTCCTCAACTGGCAGTATTTAATGTCAGCACGACACCGGATATGGGGATTGCAAAGGCTGCACATATTTCCGGATCGTTTCCGGTTGTCTTTAAGCAGGTTGAACATCAGATGCCTTTCTTTAAAGGCGGAGAGGGGAAAGGCGAACATACCCACTTTCAGGATGGTGGAGTGATGCTTAATGTGCCGGTTCCGGAACTGATCGATCCACAGTTTTCAAGCAGCCCGATTCCTCAAGGAGAGAATTTAATCTTGAAATTTGAAGGTGAGGGGGGAGAGGACGCGCATAAAGGCAGTATCGGGTCGGCATTAAAAGATTGGGTTGTCGGCGCACCTAATACTGCCAGAAGCACGCTTCAAAATACCGGATTGAGAGACTTCTCTGGACAGACGGTTGTGGTGCCATTGAAAACTGAAAAAGGAGATTTCTCAGGGACATTTAAGGGAACACTTAATTTCACCATGGAGGATGAGATAAAAAATCACCTTCAGGAAGAATTGTTCAAAGTCGTAAACGAACACATTGAAACCCAAGCTACAGCCAGAGAGCAGTTCGTATTTGACTCCCCCGCGGCAGCGCTATTGGCTCTGGATGATGCAAGTTTAAAGAGTATCAGTGAGCACCAAGCTGAGCTTACGGCTCCGTTAATCGCTTTTAAATCTCAGTCACAGGCCGCTTTTTCGCAGTTGACAGTAGGAATAGTGGCTGCCAACGAAATTAGTGGAAAGCTAACCTTAACTGCCGATATAGAGCAGGCGCTGGCTCAACTCGACACCTTGGCCGATAGTGAAGCTAAGTTGGGTTGGATTGCGGCTCAACTGAATCAGGGCGACAACAAAGATTGGCAACAATTATTGAATGCAACAAGCTTGCTTTCAGATACTGATTCTAAGGTGCTCAGTGCTGCCCATGTGGAGGCGACAAAGCGAGATATGAAGGTTATTGCCAACACCATAATCAAAGAGCAGGTCTATCCTTCGCTATACAGACAAGGTCAAACAGATGGTAATGTCGCCTTATTGAGGCGTGTCGAACATAACCTCAATCGTGCCACCACAAAAGAGCAGGTCAATGCGGCTTTGGATGACATTATCGGTAATTATGAAGCCAGAAATAGTCCCTTCAGTAAACCATTTAGTTCTACCACGATCGATATGGCTAAATCGGCAAAATTATAGGTGGGTAACGGTATGATAAAAGAGTGGTTAGCACAATTAGGTATCGCTGCGTTCGACGAATCCCGGGATGCCTTTAGAATTTCGGTAGAGCAAGGCCCCGAAATTTTACTGGAGAAAGAGGTGGGAGATTGGTTGATGGCCGTCAGAGTCGGTGCCTGCCCCAGTTATCTAAGTCAAGGTAAGTGGCTGGTGTTGCTGCAAATAAACGGGCCTTTCTCCCCCATGGCGCCCTTTCATCTCACTGTGGATACCGCAGGTGAAATCTTACTGTGGGTTCGGATACCTGAGTCTGAAATGGATGTCGGGTTACTCAACACACGTTATCAAGCACTACAGGAATACTACGCTTATTTATATGGCTTCCTCTATAAGGATGAGCAGGCGGACAGTCAGGACTTACTTCAGGTAGCCAGTGGCTCAGTGCAGTTTGTTTAGTTTTGTTTAGCGTAGATTGAGGGGCGAGACGGTTCGCCTCTTTAGTTCTTTATCGCTTCAGTTCTTTGCCACTGCTCTGGCTAACAAGTCGGGCAACTAAAAAAATACGACGGATTTTGGCATCTGTTTGTCGTTTCATTTCTTACACTTCCAGCATCAATAATTCTCAGAGTTTTCATCTATGGCAGGCATCAATATTGGTGGTCAATCCGTCGACAATGCAAGAAGTTTATTCGCTCAGACTGCTGCGAGTACGGCTGACAAGGCGGTCAATGCTGGCAACTATCGTGGAGATATCGTCAAGTTGCAGCCAGATGCTAAATCACTGCTGGATGCCGCCGAAGAATTGACATTTAAAGCCTCTGAGTTTGAAGAGAAAGATATCAGTAAGCGCAAGATTAAGGATGATTACGGTACGGTTTCAGAGATTCAGGCTCTGGTTGAAGAGTATCTGAAGAAAGTCCCCGATCTAGAGAAGCAACAGAAGCTAAAAGATTTCGTGAGTAACCTGACGAAACAGAGTGTGAGCGTCTCTCAGCAGTTACTCGCTTATCTTGGTAGTTATTCTGGTGATGCTAGTGAGCAGTTTGTTGCGCTATCCGAAGCTAAGAAGCAGTTGACCGGTAAGCCGGAAGCCAAGGCGCTACTGGCATTAATCGATATCAGCCTGGCCAAAATGGCGAAAGAGCAAGGCCCTCAAGTCAAGGCTGGCTTGATTGTTTATGAAACGGCGCTGGAGTTTAGCTCAGATAAAGCAATCGGCGATCTGCAGGGGTTGCGAGATTTTTATCGTGACGCTGTACTCGACTACAGTGGGTTAGGTGACGCATACCAAAATGTGCTACAGCGTTTTGGAGACAAAAAAGTGACTCAGGCTATCAGCTTCTTGCTTAAGGGACTAAGTGCAGATCTGCAAGTTCAAGGCTCCTCTATCGAATCGAGTAAGTTGCAACAGGTGATGGGGGATATGAACAAGTTAAGGGTGATCAATGGCATGCACGAACAAGTTGTCGCCTTGTTCGATAGGGTCAAGATTCCGATAGTGGCTTAGGTAATTCATTCATGGCTTATAAGACAACCGATTTCCTCTCCGACTTAATTCAGTTAGTTGAATTACGTTGGGTAGGAGCCGATCAAATATGGGGGTTAGCGGATAAAGCTAACCTGACAGATATAGAACAGAAGATTGCTTTCTTTCGGGAAGTAAAAAAGCTAATACGTTTGATACCTCCGGAAATATTTGCGGATGAAGAGCAGCGCCAAAATATGATTAATGCGGCTCAGCAGGCTCAAGACCGTGCCATTGAAGAGGAAGAGGATATGCTTGATGGATTGGGTTAATAGTGCCGTCGATGAATTTTGTCAGATAACAGGGGTCGTGTCGGACTTCTCCGCTTCGGCCATTGTTCAGCTCTCGTTCGAGCAAAGAGGCTTGTTAAATATTGAGGTCGTTCAGGAGGAGTTGGTTTTGTTTTTAACCCGGGATATCGAGTGGCATCGGCGCTCTGAGAGTCAGATTAAAGCGCTGCGTTTATCCCATATAGGACAAGGTTGGCCATATTTAATAAGAAGCGGCATGTTAGGGCAAGAGTCGTTGGTCTTGTCTGCGAGCATTCCGTTTAAAGATGTGACTCTACCTATGATAGAGCAGGCGTTTAGCTTGTTGAGTCGTTTACATGATGAGATTGAAGCAAGATGAGTAAGATTACTGCCGCCAATATTGGCATAGAGGATCTTAGCTTTCACTTCAGTGACGAGTTAGATAATCCGTTTCCGGCACGTTTTACCCTGCCACCCGATGGTGAGGCCGTTCCATCCCATCTGGATAAGTTATATGAGCTTTCACCGGGTGAACTCACCCTGAAATCTCTGGCTCAGCCATCGATAAGTGATATGGGCTTGATGAGGCCTAAGCAGTATCAGGCGTTATTTAGCGGTACTGCGGAAAAAATAGCACGATTGGCTAGCCAGTTAGAGTCTGTCGATCTGCATGATGCCGCCGAATCGATGAAACAGACGAAGATAGATCAAGATTATCTTAGTCTCGCTTTTCATCTATTACTGAGAGTGTGAAGAACGGATGCTGAATCAAGCCGAAATAGAGGTACTACACCTTCACGCCTGTCTGCAGATGCAATATCAACATCCTGAGAAGGCCGTTGTTTTGCTTAAAGCCATTGTGTTGTGTGCCCCACGCTTTATACCCGCTCAAACAAGCTTAGCTCTGGCTTGCCTCGAAGCGAAAGACTATGAGTCCTCGGTGCAATGGTGCCAAACCTTACTCTTTGACAGCAAGGGGAGTGATAAGGCAGCACTTTTGCTCTGTTTAAGCCGCGCTTACTGGCGGTTAAACAGAGGAGAAGATGCAAGGGAGGCTTATAGCCGTTATATCGATATGTATGAAAAAAATCAGCCTGAACAAATAAGCGGTAGCCTCAATGAATAGATTAGTGAATGTGTTGAATCAAGTGGGTCAGCGCAAAGACATCATGCTGGCGGTGTTACTGTTAGGCGTCATCTTTATGATGATCTTGCCTCTGCCCACAGGCTTGGTGGATGTTTTGATCGGCATCAACATCACTATAGCCGTTGTGCTAATGATGTTGGCCATCTATATCAAATCACCATTGGAGTTCTCGGCTTTCCCCGTCGTTTTGCTCATCACGACAATTTTCAGACTCTCATTATCGATAACCACGACTCGACTCATCTTGCTACAGGCCGATGCTGGACAGATTGTCTACACCTTCGGTAACTTTGTGGTCGGGGGGAATTTAATTGTGGGACTGGTGATCTTCCTGATCATTACCATAGTGCAGTTTCTGGTGATCACTAAAGGCTCTGAGCGTGTCGCCGAGGTGAGTGCACGCTTCTCTCTGGATGCCATGCCGGGTAAACAGATGAGTATCGATGGTGATATGCGTGCAGGCGTTATCGATGTCAACGAAGCCAGGGATCGCCGCTCGGTGATTGAGAAAGAGAGTCAGATGTACGGCTCGATGGACGGCGCGATGAAGTTTGTTAAGGGAGATGCCATTGCCGGTCTGGTGATCATCTTCGTCAACATTCTCGGTGGTGTAACCATAGGTGTGACTCAAAAAGGAATGTCGGCAGCCGATGCTTTGCAGCTGTTTTCGGTATTAACAATTGGTGACGGTTTAGTCTCTCAGATCCCGGCCCTGTTGATTGCAATCACCGCGGGCATGATAGTTACGCGCGTGGATAACAATGAAAATGCATCGGATATGGGATCTGAGATTGGCGACCAGGTAACCGCTCAACCCAGAGCGTTAATGATTGGTGGCACACTACTGATTTTATTCGCATTTATTCCTGGTTTCCCGACGGGAACCTTCCTGATGCTCGCCATCATTGTGGGGGGGGGCGGTGTATTGATATTGTTTAATGCTAAAAAGAAGCTGGTTAATCATAGTGATGATCTCCCCTCTTTTTTAGCCAATGGTGCGGGGGCCCCCGCAGCCAAATCTAAGAATGCTCCGGCATCAAATAATGGTAATAAGCTAGGCAGTAAAGAGGAGTTTGCATTAACGGTTCCCCTGATGATCGATATCGATGCCAGCTTGCAATCTCACCTCGAGGCTATCTCACTGAATGATGAGTTAGTGAGGGTGAGAAGGGCGCTTTACCTGGACCTGGGCGTACCTTTTCCCGGTATTCACTTACGTTTTAACGATAGTCTTGATAATCAACAGTATGTTATTCACCTGCAAGAAGTTCCCGTTGCTAGGGGGCGAATAGTCAAGGAGCGGTTGCTGGTAACCGAAGGCTCCGAGCAACTGGAGTTACTGAATATTGACTATGAAAGAGACGACAACTTCCTGCCTGCTATCGACACTATTTGGGTGAATGAGAGCAAGCTGGATACACTGGATAAATCACGTATTGGTTTTCTGACTCCAGACCGGATCTTAACTTATCACCTCTCCCATGTTTTAAAAGAGTACGCCGAAGATTTTGTCGGTATTCAAGAGGCGCGATATCTGCTTGAAGAAATGGAAGCCAGTTATGGAGAATTGGTTAAAGAAGCTCAGCGCATGGTTCCACTGCAAAAAATGACCGAAATTTTGCAACGATTAGTGTCTGAAGATATCTCTATCAGAAACCTGCGTACCATTCTTGAAGCCATGGTGGAGTGGGGGCAGAAAGAGAAAGATGTGGTGCAGCTCACCGAGTATATACGAACCAGCTTAAAGCGTTATATCTGTTACAAGTACTCTAATGGGCAAAATGTGCTGCCAGCTTACCTGTTAGATCAACAATTGGAAGAGACGATTCGTAATGGCGTTCGTCAAACCTCTGCGGGTAGCTATCTGGCACTGGACCCCTCCGTGACTCAGGAGTTTCTCTCTCAGGTTAAGCATACCGTGGGAGAGCTGAGCAAGATGAACAGTAAGCCCGTGATGGTAGTGTCTATGGATATACGTCGTTATGTGCGCAAGTTGATCGAAGCTGATTATTACGATATGCCAGTACTGTCGTTTCAGGAGTTGACTCAACAGATCAATATTCAACCTTTAGGCAGGGTCGGAGTATGAGCCATAACGAGCTGAGCCGATATTTCATTGAGCAGGGTTGCTTCCCCGAACCTTACTACTGGCAGGATACAGAGATCGAGCTTGGAACGGCAGTCATGCTGGATCGAGCACTCTTGGTTTACCGGGTAGAACCACAGCTGAAACGAGTGTTGATCGTTAAGTTTAGCCGAAAGCGTGTTAAATCTGGCCTGAGTAGCCCCTTCAAACCCCTATACCTGTTAGCCGAAGCCTGTATCCAAGTGTTTGGCAGAGGGTATCGGCTGGAAGGTGAGGTGGATGTGTTCCGCGGTAGCAGGCTCAGTAACAAGAGGCTAGCACGTTTCTATGAACATACCGGGGCTGAATTCAACACAGATACCGGCCAATACTCATTATTACTTTCAAACTTGAAAAATATCCATTGAGTTTGCCTGTTATGTGAATAAAGCCATAGGACAGTGTTTTGTCAGTACAAAGTGATAATTTTACGACTTTGAGTTACAGCCTTAAAAAGATTCACATTTTACTATGGAGAGGGTCATGTCAGAGCCTGTAAATGTCGGATTCACAGCAACCATCGCCGAAGCGGAAAAAGCGATTGAGAATGCCGACCAAAGGACAGAGTTAGTGAGTGAAATGCTGGCAGGTATGGGCGTTAGCCGACTCGCTGCCAGTACCATTTTTGATAATGATGCAATGACACCGGCGTTAACTCAACAGGCCGAGAAAGAGTTATTGCATGAAGTGCATCGTCAAAGGCGAGCCGCAGTGGCGGCGAATCCTGGTTTGGCGGAAAAAGAGAGTAAGAAACGTCGTCCGGCTATGATGCGCGGCATGATGATTTAATCAAGGAATATTGTATGGCCTTAAATCCGATCGGAAATACTCCGGCTGATATTGTTTCTCGAGTCAGAGAGACACCACAAGATGAAAATATTACTGACTTGATAACTTTTTCTAAAGCCTTAGAAGATAAGTTAAAGGCGTCCAGTGCCTGGTCTGATAGCGACGATATTTTTACCCCAAAAACCGGAGACCATCTGACCCCTGCCGAGAAGTTGAGTGACTTTCAGCGTTTCTGGGGCTTAGTGGTTAACCAGCTGGCCTCTACCGGAAAAGATCCTCAGGCTTTGTTAAAAACGGATGGTGAGTTGTTTACTAAGTTGAGTGCCGATCTCGAGGCTCTGTTCAGTAAGACCATTGCCGCCAAGCCCGTAGGGCAAAAAATCGACCTGTCAGATGTTAAACATCTGGCGCTGTTGTCTGTTTTTTCTGAACGGTTAGATAACCCGATTTTAGTGGCTTATCAAGACAGGTTGTTTGCCAATCAAGCCAAGCGTGATGCTGCCCAGGAGGAGCTCAAAGGCTTGTCCAATGAGCTCAAAATTTACGGTGTTATCCAGAGTCAGATACAGCAAAGGATATCGACCAGCATTCAGTATCAACCAGGTACAGTTTTGACGGCGGCAGATTTCGGTTATAAAAATGACACTGATTTTTTTTCTTCACCTGAGTATAAAAAACTGCAAGCCATCACGGGTAAAGAGACCGCTATTACTTCGAAAGACTTCCTGAATGCGAAAGGGATAAGCTCATTAGATGATTATTCCCATGCGAAACTCGATGATGAATGGGATGACAAGCTTGCTAACTTAGGTACCGCTATCTCAGATAAGTCAAAGCTGATCAACGATGACGTCAGCCTTAAGACCACAGAACTTAACCAAATATCTTCAACTTACAACAGCACTGTCGAGGCGATTAACCGCTTCGTGCAGAAGTATAACAGTGTGTTGCAGGAAATTTTACGCGCAATCTAGGAATCACGATGACAGAACAAAATCAAACCGAAGACACCAATTACGAAGATGAACTGCTCTCTTTCCTGGAAGATGGCGGCACCATGAGCATGCTGCGTAATATTCCTGACGACGCCGTCGAGCAGATGTACGCCGTTGCCTATAACTACTTCGAGTCTGCGAAATACGATCAAGCCCATAAAATCTTTCAGCTTTTATGCACACTGGATCATTATCAGGTGCGTTTCTTTATGGGGCTCGGAGCCTGCCGTCAGGAGTTGAAACAGTACGATGAAGCCGTCGATGCATACAGTTTTGTAACCATGATTGATGTTAATGAACCAAGAGCCCCGTTTCATGCCGGTGAGTGCCACTTGGCACTGGGCAATATGGAAGCGGCTGAAAGTGGGTTCTATACCGCCAATCATTTAGCAAAAAAACAGCCAGCTTACTCCGAGCTGGCGCAGCGAGCCAGTGCAATGCTGGAGGAGATCACTAAACAAGGAGTTTCATAATGAATCCGATTAACGTAATAAATCCATTAACGCAAAGTGCTGTGCTATTGGATAATGATCACGCTATTACCAATAATAAGTTACGCGAACAGCAGGCGGTTACTGTCAGCCAAAATGCCGAGCAACAAGGCTCGGTGGGTACCAGTAAACAGAGGGTTATGCTTGAAAAACCGAATCCGTTGATGCATACCGCTTCGCTGGCAAACGCCGAGAAGACCTTCAGTGAATTAAGTCAGCTGGTGGCCAGTAATCGCGCGACTGCGGGTGAGTTGCTGGACAAGACGGGTGACATGTTTGCCAGGTTCTTAACGTCATCTTTTCAAAACGGCGAGGGTCTGCCTAAAGAGTTAGGCAAAGGGGCCGAGTATGGTGTTGGTAGTGCCTTCATCGCCTTGGCCGCATCTTCAGTCGATGATTTTGAGATTGAGTTAGCCAAGACGACGACTGAGCTTGAAAAAGCGCAAAATAAGCTAAAAACTGAAGAGATAAAACGAGCTCGTTCCGAGAATGAAGCTCAGATGAAAGACAATCAAACTAAGGTGAAAGAGTCTGAAGAAGCGGCGCAAGAAGCTAAAAAATCAGGACTTTTTGGTAAGATATTTGGTTATATCAGTGCTGCATTATCTATTATCATAGGTGCAGTCATGGTTGCAACTGGCGTAGGTGCCGTTGCCGGAGCGGCGATGATTGCCGGAGGCGTATTTGGTATCGTCTCGCAAGTGTTACAGGAAGATTCAGTACAGAGTGCATTAAAGGATGCCGGCATTAATGTCGAAGCATTCCAGAAAGTGATGATGGCACTAGAGATTATTTCGGCTGTGGTGAGTACCGTGGCTTCGTTTGGCGGCGCTGCCGCAGGTAAAGCTGCGCAGCTTGCCGGAAAAGTGAGTACTAAATTAGCATCGGGTCTGACAAAGGTTGCCGATAAGTTGGATGACATTGCCAAGCTTGGCACCTCAATCAATAAATTCGGCACCGCGGCGACGAAAGTCAGAACCGTTTCCACGATCACCGAAACCACAGCTAATGTTGCACAGGGTACAGCAAGTACGGTGAATACCTCTTTTCAGGCTAATGCCGCCGGAAAGCAGGCTGAGACTCAGGACAGCCGGGCCGATATAACGGCTATGCGCGCCGTTATCGACCGTCTTAAAGAAGAGATCAGTCGCATGAGTCAGGAGTTCCAGGAGGTGATGCAGATGATCATGCAGATGATTAACGCCAATGGTGATTCCATGAAAGAGATCTTAAGCCGTCCTGCGGCGGTATAGGAGTATATTATGAATTTAGTAATACAAAGCGGTGCGACGACTCTGACTTCGGTGGATGACATCAAAGCTGTCAACTCGGTTAATACCCAGAAGACAACACAAGCGGCGGCTGAAAATGCCGGGATGTTGAGTATTAAGCAGGGGAATCGAGTCGTACTCGAAGCTCCATTAGCGAATTTAGACCCTGCTCAAACGGCAAAATTGACCCAATTACTCGAGTCAATTAATTCAGAAGAGTTTACAAAAAATCTGGGGACTGCGGTCGACTTGGTGCAAAAAGCCTTAAGTGAGTTCTTAAGCTCAGTCGGTGTTGGGGGACAGGCACAGGTCAGCTCATCCAGCAAAGGAGCATTGTCCGATATCTTCGAATTGATGGTGTTACTGTTCCAATTAGCTAAAGATAATCGTGAACTTAATATCGCGCAGCGTGATATTGCAACGACAGCTTCTGTTGCCTCGATAAAAGCGCAAGCCACAGAGTTAAGAAGTGCAAAGAGTGCTTTGATTGCCATGGCGGTGGTCAGTGGTGTGCTGGCAATTACCAGTGCCGTGATGGGAGCCCTCTCTGCTAAGAAGAGTATTAATCAACTCAGTGAAAGCGGTAAGGTCAACAATCAGTTGGAAAAGCAGCAGAGCTTTAAAGATGCCCTTAGTGGCCTTCAGGACGAAGGTAAAAGCGTTTCCAGTGCTATGCGTGGAACGGATGCTAAGATTGGTAAATTAAAGCAGCAAAACTTTGAGCTTGATTCCCTGCTTAAGGCGCGGGACTCTCGTGGGCAGGCACGTAATGCCGTACTTCAAGGTGTTGGTCAGGTGTCGAATAATATAGGTGGTGTCTACCAAACGGAAGCTCAGGCGTCTCAGAAAGAGGAGGAAGCTGAAGGCACACTAAAGCAGGCCGAGAAACAGAAGGCTGATGACCGTATCGGTTACGATGATAACTTCTTGAAAGAGGTGCGTGATATCTTACGTGCTATCGGTGACAGTTATAATCAGGCATGGAAGGCGGCATCAACGCCGTCTTAATGTAACCATCTATCTTCGAATGAAAAAATGGTGAGCAACTAGCTCACCATTTTTTTATACTATCTTAACCTGTTTTTGCTTCAATGATTGGACAGCTAAGTTATCCGAGAGGGGGCTGAATAAGGCATCAATCTGCTTTTGAGCCGCTTCGGGAAAACGGGCATGGAGTAGGTGTTGTAACCGTTGAGCCGATTGCTCTTTGGATAGTTCGGCTTTTTCATTCGGCACTAAACAAATTTTTCTGTTGGCAAACTTAGCCGAAGTTACAACTGTTCTATCCGCTTGTAACTGAGGCTCTTGAAAGTGAATGACCTGCTTGTTGCTGATATTATTAGTCATAATATCTACACCCTGATCCCACTGATGTTAGACGTGTGGTGTGGCTCACTCAGTAACTCGGCCTCATCATCGAGATTAAGCAACTCAGCCCACTTCTCTGCCTGAGACACCAGTTCAGCCAATATCGTTTCAAATTGGTTGAACTCGATCGCCGAAATAACGGTATGTTGATATAGGCATAAACATTGAGTCTCTAAGTTCAGACCGAAAACTAATTTATGCTCCTCCCAATGGTAGTTGAATGCCAGAAGAGACCTTAGCAGGGGATCATCTAATGTTGCACAAGGTGATATTTGTGCTTCAAATTTCAAAAGTTCTTGTTCTGATTGATACGTCAAATTGACAACGAGTTCGTCATCAAATGAAAGGCTGACCCTGTTATCTTCTAATGCAAGATCTGTAAGACCTACGCTATCACCAAAATTCTGCAAAATGGCATTAATTTTTTTCAATGCATCCATAGTTAAGTCCTGTTAAGAGGAAGGTTTACTGACCAACAATTAACTCAGTCTAACAATATGTATGTCAGACAATTGTTATAAATCGCTGTGAATTTTTAGCTGGTGGTCGCTATGCTTAACTGTGAGTTGGCGCCTCTCTTGACCATGTTATTATCGAAGCCAGTAGCATGGATATAATGGGTCTCCGGGAGTTGATAGGGGTGGTTGAGTGAAGCTGAAGTATTTGTATATTGGTTTTATGACAGTGATCTCACTGACCGCTTGTGTCGATGTGAGCATGACCCATGTTATAAAACCCGTGGTGGAAACTAACCAGACAGAAACTCAATCTATGTCGGGAGCGAACGTGACCGGATGGGTCTCATTCGCAGAATATGTGCCAGCTTACAACTCGGTGCTAACGGTCACCTTGTATATGGAATATGAAGGACGACATTTACCGGTAGGTGAGCAGATATACAATAACAGTCGATTACCGGTACGTTATTCGTTTGCCGTTGCACCGATCCAGTCGGGCCAGGGGCCAATGCATATCAAAGCCGAACTGCGTGTAGATGGTAAGCTGAAGGCTAAGGCCAGTCAGGATTACTTTTATCGTAATGGTTTGAGTAAGTTTGATCTTATCCTTAAGCGAGATGAACACTAAAATTTACGCCTCATCGGTATATTGTCTATTCCTCTTCAGTGTTACATCCTGCCGTTCAATTTTTCTTTGAGTTAATCTTGTTAATTAATATATTTTTGACGGAATTAAGACGTGAAGGTTTATCGGGGGAATATGTTCATCGATATTTAGTTGTAATTGAAATACTTCAATACCTCTTTAGGGGTATTCGCTTTGTTTCTTGAACTTAAACTTATTTTGGTTCTAAATATCACTACGCTTCATAATTAATGTGTACTCTTGTTCTATTTATTTGTTGTGTCGCTGTTAACTTTTAAAGTAATTGCCTGTCCTATTTCTCGCTTAAGCTAAACATTCATATTATATATGGCTATAGATGTTTATTTAAATATTTTTAATTACATTATTTAAAATTCACTTTTATTAGTTTTTCATTCTAAGTGATAAATTGCAGTGGGTGCTATTGTTCTATTATTACTGCTAATTTGAACTTGCCTATCTCAGTCTGTAAGCGGTTTTTTTGGGGGTTGGCTTGTTTCTCAGCGCGTTTGCTAGTTTATCGTTCTGTTTTTGGTGCCAATGGCTATTGAATCATCTGGTGTCTTCTGGTTGTTTATGCGGTGACATTAAAAACCATTAATGGCTTGTGAATAAATGATAAACATCATTTTATATAAGATGAAATATTTTCAAGTGGTGATATTTATTATTATTTGATACATTTGTTTTTATAAGTTAAATCTAATGTGGGTGTTCGCCTCTGATTTTCTTTCTGTGTAAATTATTTATCAGTACGGCATGTTTTTAGTTGCTATTAATCCCCTGTTTTTTAATGAATTACATAGTTTAGTAACTATTGTTAAGTTTAGTTTGTGAAATATTGTCTTTTTATTTATTAAATATAAGTCTAGAATGCTCCGCTTCGCATTTTAATTGGTTAATTATCGAACTGTGCGAATTGATTTAACAAGATAAAACTCAACAAGATAAAACTAATGAACTTCAATTTTATTAGTTGAATAAACATATTTTTTAGCGATATCAAATATACCGAAATTAAATCCAGAAACTGTAAGAAGGGGTTATGGGGAATCCAATCGAACTTGTTTCTCAATGTGATCTACAGACTAATACTAACCTGATACGTGATTGTGCTATTTCTGGTGAATCAGAAGTTAAAACGATTCAAAAGGATGTTTTACTGTATGTCCAAGTGGGATCTATCACTATTCAGTCAACAGATGAAACCTTAACCGTTCAAGCCGGTGAGGCGGGGTTTGTTCGTCGTGGAGAGTATCTGTTTGAATACTCTTGTGATGACGTGAAGAAAAAGGTTGAGATGATATCTGTATCCTTTACGACTGATTTTCTTACATCATTTGTTCAGCGTCATGCAGAAACATTGGCGTCATTCCTTGCTGCTGGGCAGCAATCGAGAGTCATCGCTAAGTTATCACTTAATGATTTAGTTAAGCAGACTATCGATGGCCTGTTTTCTGTTGTGGAATTCAAATTACCCAGCATCTTGTATGAGCTAAAGTTGGAAGAGTTACTCTTGCTCATCGTGCACTCAAGCTCTGGCGGAGAATTGTGCCGCTTGCTGCGTCAGCAAACGAATCGTTCATCGGATCGATTACATGCCTTTATGGAAAAGCATTATTTAAAGGAGTGGAAGCTGAGTGAGTATGCCAAAGAGTTTGGGGCTAGCTTAACTACCTTCAAAGAGCTATTTCATGAGGTGTTTGGTGTATCGCCACGGGCTTGGATTACTGAGCGGCGGTTACTCTATGCATACAACCTTCTGTTAAGCAGTGAAACGCGCATCGTCGATATTGCAATTGAGGCTGGTTTTTCAAGTCAGTCATACTTCACCCAAAGCTACCGCCGTCGATTTGGGGTTACACCCAGTAAGGTTCGTACACAACTGAGTTCGTCTTCAGACTAAAATTTTCAGACGTTTTTTGTAAGTCTTAATTTTACTACGAGTATAAAATTGCTCATGAATACTATCTGAGGACGTGTAATGACATCGGAATCGATGAACAAGTCAAAATTTACAGGACGAAAAATTAGCTTAGTGACGAATGAAGCTCGTTCTACGGCTAATTTGTCTTTGGCCTCATCTGTTGTCAATGTAAACCACAAGGAATTAGTTGAGCTTGGGGTGGTTAATCAGCAACAGTTGCTGTTACTTAAACGTGTTATTGAGCGCCGTATTCTCGATTGCATTTTAGCCAGCGACTACATTAAAACATGTATCGCATTTGATATTTCTTTAACAAAAACAGACCTGAAGCTTTTTTTGCGTATCAGTGCAGATATGTTTCGCGGAAGCCAAAAGCGGCAGATGCATGATCTGTTGGCAGAGGTCAATTCGGGGTTAATTCCCAAGTTTAATCTTGGCCATATTGAGATGCTCGCTAAGCTCGTCTATCAATCGATAAAAGCCTGGTTGTTGAAGAAAAATGATAGTAATAATCCCGAGTTATCCCGCGAATATCAGGCGTTATCTGTGCTTAAATCTCAATTAGAGACCAAAGCTAATTTTTGGCGTCGGCTCAAAGCCAATGATGTGAACAAGGCCTATTTGGACGCCCATGTGAAGGAAGCGTGCAAAGGACTCGAAGAGTGTCAGCTACAATTGGCAAAACTAGAGCCCCAGTTTAACGATCAGCAAGAGTATAAGAAGCTGGTTGTCGATTCCCTTCTGTCAGATCTTAAATCTCAGATCTCTACAGGTATCAGTCCTGAATCTTTCTCTGCATGTTTAACCGATATCTCTTCGGATCTTCCCGAATTGACAGGGGTGTTAAATATGATTAATGACATGGCGTTAGGCCATGAGACTGACTATTCGAGTTTATGGCATTGGTTGATGAACGCTAGCTCCCTATCTCCAACGTTTATGTTCGAAGTGGAGCGTCAAAAGCAAGCTTCACTAAGACCTGTCTGGCAACAGGCTAAGTAAATGAATTTAAAATTAACACTGACGAGCTTAATGGCTGCATTAAGTGATGAGTTGAATCGAGAGATATTTATCGCTAATTCTGAGGGGCGATATAGCCTCACATTTGACGATATTTCTGTGGAGCTTTACCAGAGTCATGGTTGGTTGGTCGCCGAGAGCGAGCTGGAGTTCGACCTAGCTTCGGGACTGAATTATCAACAAGAAGCAGCTCTGGAAAAAGTCATGCAGCAGGCCCTGATTAATGTGAGAAAGAATAATGCCATCGTAGCGATTAATGAACGGAACAAGTTAACGTTAGTTCAACGAGTCGACAGCAATGTATCTGCGGCTAGTTTTATTTCTATGATTAATGATCAAGTTGATATAGCAGAAAAATATCAGCAGTTAGTGCAGCAGCATACTCTGGCTGGTTCGAATCTGAATAATGTGTGGTTACCTTAATGAACTGGAATATCACTCATATCTTTCTCCGAACGTTTTGGGTTGTTTGTCTGTGTTGCTTAGGTGTGACCCAAGCCGGGGCTCAGCAACTGGACTGGGCCGACCGAGAATTTAAATACTACGCCAACAATGATTCCTTACGGGCTGTCATTACCAACTTTGCGACGAATTATGGTGTGTCGGCGGCGATTAGTGAGCAGGTTTCTGAACAGGTCAGCGGCCGGTTTACGCCGGACGAACCTGAGGCTTTTCTTAATTATCTGGCCAGCCTCTACAATTTAACCTGGTATTACGATGGTGCCGTCTTATACGTCAATAAAGCCGTAGAGACTCAATCAAAATTAATTCAATTAAATCAGGTTACTGTTAAAGAGTTACGCTCAACATTAGAGTCTACGGGGATTTGGGATCCGCGCTTCGGCTGGCGTGCTATTACCGGTAAAGGAAGTGTCTATCTTGCTGGCCCTCCCCGTTATGTAGAGCTGGTGACTCAAGTCGCCGAAGTGTTAGAGCAACATGAGAATCAGCAGGTGGCTAAGAGTGATGATTTTTATATCGAGATCATCCCATTACGATATGCGTCTGCAACCGACAGAACCATAAGTTACCGGGATCAGGAAGTGATAGTCCCTGGTATAGCAACGATCCTGGAAAACATCTTATCGGGCGTCGATGCCAATGTGGCTTCCGCCCCGACAGACAACACCGGAGACCGTGGCGATACGGCACAGGGTGAACCCCAGGCTACTAGTCGTTTTCGCAGTGGAGCCATGGTTCAGGCCGAACCGGGAATAAACTCAATTGTTGTACGAGATGCTCGTTCCAGGCTTCCTCTTTACCGTCGTTTGATTGAACAGTTAGATCGCCCTCAAGCACAGATTGAAGTGGGTTTGTCGATAATCGATATCAGCGTGAATGAATTGGAGCAGATAGGAGTCGATTGGCGTGTTGGCGTTGAAGCCGGTGATAACCAGATAGTCGATATCAATACCACTGGTGACACATCAGAGAATGTAAAGCTGGGTAACGGGCTAGATTTCAAGTCTGTGCTAGATCAAACCAATTTGAATTATCTATTAGCGCAAGTGAATCTACTACAGAGTGAAGGCAGTGCGCAGATTGTTTCCAGACCGACACTATTAACCCAGGAAAATGTTCAGGCTGTGCTGAGTACCAGTGAAACATTTTATATCCAGTTAGTGGGTGAGAAGTCACAGTCGCTGGAAGAGGTGACCTCCGGCATGGTATTTAAAATTGTCCCCAGGATTGTGGGAGACCGCTACTCTTCCAGGGCAGATATTAACTTAAGCCTGCAGATCGAAGATGGTTCTCAAGTTCCCGACAGCGCGATAGAAGGGGTTCCTTCAACCCGAAAAACCGAGATGAGTACTTTGGCGACTGTTAAACAGGGGCAGAGTCTGCTTATTGGCGGCGTCTACCGGGATGAGATCACTCAACGTCTGAGAAAAGTGCCTCTATTGGGAGATATTCCCTGGCTCGGTCAGCTGTTTCGTTCTGAAGCGAATACCAAGAGACGTACGGTGCGTCTATTCATTGTTGAACCAAGGATCATCACAGAAGCTTTAGGAGATAATATTGTCGTCGGTAATAATCAGGATCTACGTGGCCAGATTGTTGGTATCGAAGACATTTCAAACGTTAATCAGAGTTTTCGTTCGGCGTTAAGTTTTTACCGTTGTCAGCCTACGCAAAGCGCTATCGGGCAGCAGCAAGGCTTAGTGGGTGACGGAGTCAGCTCTCGTCGCCAAGATTGTGAACTGCCGACCGGTGAACAGGGATCCAGAATTGTTCCCGGTGTATGCGATGAATCTGACTCCAGCTGTCTTTTTCCAACGGAATAGGTAAACCATATGACTCAATGGAAAATGAGGCTGTTAACGGGCAGTCACGCTCAGGTGGAATTACCTCTCACTGCAGGTGAATTCATTATTGGTAGCGATGCGCTAAATGCCGATATTGTTCTATCCGACAGCGATATTGATGAGAGACATTTAATACTGAGGGTGGATGAAGAGATCACCTTAGCCGAACTGTCAAAAGACAGTCAGCTCTTTATTAATAATGAACAGCGAAAAATCACATCGAGTTTGACGCTAAGCCGGGGTGATACGGTTAGGTTAGGAGGGTTAAGCTTTATCGTCGGCTTGCAAGAGGATGAGTTAACTCAGGCACCGGCAGATACTAAGGCTACAGAGGTAAAGCTTAAGAGTCGCAATCAGTCTACAGTGGCGTGGAAAAAGTCTCTGTTGCTGGGCCTGATGTTCAGTCTGATCCCCTGCACCATTTTATTTATACAACTTCAGTCTCAACAGGAAGATAACACTTTAACCGTTAAAGAAGCCGAGCCTATCGTTCTGGTTCGAAGGGCACTGGAAAACCTACAGCTGAAAGATGTGCGTGTCGAGTGGAACGGTCTTGCCAATCAAGTCGAACTCGAAGGTTATGTCGAGAGCAATATTCAAAAGACTCAGCTTCTTAATGAAATTGAAACGTTAGGTATTAATTACAAGAGTAACCTGCGTGCCATGGATACCATACGCCGGGGGGTTAAGTTTATTTTAGAGAACTTAGGTTACCACCAGGTTCAGGTTAAAAATGGTGACTCGGCCGGAACTGTGTTGTTGACAGGTTATATCGATGATGCCAGTCGTTGGAGTCAGGTCGAAAAGATTATCGAGAGTGATGTACCGGGTTTGCTTGCCTGGAAGGTCGAGTTACAAAGAGCGGGGGCTTACTTAGATGCGCTCAAGGAGATGCTTGAGGCCGATGGCTTATTAAATAAGCTACAACTGGTCAAAGCGGCTGACAGAATCGAGGCTAGGGGGGAGCTCAATGAAACGGAAAGCACTCAATTTTATCAAGTTGCTCGTGATTTCAGAGAAAAATTTGGTGACAAACCCTATCTGGTGTTGAAGTCGATCCCGAAAGTCAGTAAAGGCTCCAATATCGACTTTGCAGTCAGGGCGGTTAATTTTGGTGCAGTGCCTTACATCGTTTTAGCGGACAACACCCGATACACGGAAGGTACCCGTACTCCCTCGGGTTATCTCATTATCAATATCACTGAATTTGGCATAGATATCGCCAAAGGTGAGCAACGAATTACCATTAATTTCGGAGGCGTAAATGACAGAGTCGCCAGTCAATATGACAGCGTTGGAGGCACGCTTGCGCGCAAATGATGCAGCGCAAGTAAAGGTGGAGATCAAACAGGTTCTTGATCTGGCGCTGACGGCAACTAAACGTCAGCTCAATACAGGGTGTCGACCGGAGCAATATCAACAATTAACCAAAGAGCTAGCTGCAATAGAAGCCGCTAACTTGGTTATTAGTGCAATTTAACAGAATTTTGAAAGGAAAATATTATGCCAATAACTAGTAGTTCAAATCTTGATCTAAACTCTGTCGTAACCAGTATCGACGAGGCCTTGGCCAAGGCCGATACCCGTGTAAAAGAGAAGATCGGTGGAGTGTCCGGAGAAGGGGCTGATGATCCGGCAAAGCTGGCTGAGTTGCAACACGCAATAAACAGTTGGTCTGTTATGTACAACATCCGCTCGACGGTGGTCAAGTCGATTAAAGATGTTATGCAGAGCATATTGCAAAAAGTGTAGAAGGCTGACCATGAACACAGAAACTAAAAAGCTACTGGCTGAGTTGGCCATGATCGCAGTCGGGCAGCATCAGTACTCTGAAGCCGAGAGTATTGCTATGGCTCTGGATTGTGATGCTGATTTTATCGAAATCGTTGCCAGCATTCGTGCTTTGAGCCTGATGAACCAAGCGCAATTTCAGGCTGCGCTGACATTGCTTGAACCGCTGGCGAATGAACATCAGGACTTGATCTGCTTTGTGGTTTTGTGTGCCGAACAGCTTGGTCTGGGAACTAAGCAAGAGTTTTGGCTCAAACAAGCTTCTCTATCTGATTCCGAGAGCCTGCAGGCATTTGCTACCAGCTACCTGGCGGCCGAGTGATCGAGGTAAACAGAGGTGTGCATCAAGACGCTTATGCTGCAGAAGGTGGCAGAAGAGTCGTATCTGTTAATGAACTGCAAAACCTTGAAAGTGCATTGGCGAAACCCGAAAACACGCGCGTTGAGTCGGTGAGCAAACAAGTTAACGATAAGCCGGGTGTGAACCCTGTCTTTGACAGCTTCTATAAACAGATATCTGCCATGGAAACCCCCTCTAAATCACAGATTAAATCATTGCTGAACAAGATGTTCTCTGGTGATGAGTCCAGTTCAGATAAAGCGTTGTGGTTTGCATTTAATAAGGCGAAGTCTGATGGAAGTCGTTCGCTTACCACTCAGTTGCAGCAGCTGGTTAGCGATGACTTCATCAGTCGCCTGACTACCTCGCCACCGACTTCAATAGAGGAGTTGAAAGCCGAGTTAAAGCAAGATTTTCATCTCAGCTCTCGTCGTGAGACCGCTCTTTGGGAGGCTTGGGGACAATTTAAAGATGATCCCGATAAAACGGCTCTGGTTGATCTGATTCGCGATGAGTTAGGCCATTTAATTCAGCTTAATAGCATCATGCGAACCATGATGACCAACACTACTAGGCCAGATCTATTTTAGGACGGTATGTATGATCGAATCCAATTTTACTCAGGCGCTCAGTACCAGTATTGAGCAGCTCCAAGATTCACAAGTTGCTGACCCTAGTGCAGTGTCAGAATTTGAGCAGGCGATGCAAAAGAATGTCGACAATGGTTTAGGTGAGTCGGTACTCGATCAGATTGTGGATATGAAGAAGCAGCTTTCGGGTGCAACGGAAAGCTTAAAAACGGCGATGAGTTCCGGTATAGATGATCCTGGAGCCTTGATGGAAATTCAGTGGGCATTAACAAGGATCACTATGCAGGAAGAGTTGATAGCTAAGACGGCTGGTAAAACAAGTCAAAATGTCGAAACCTTGATGAAAGCGCAGTAAAGATGATAAATAAAATCCTGAAAATAGCGCTGTTAGGCAGCTTGATTATACTCAGTGGTTGTAAAACTGAGCTGTATAATGGCTTGTCTCAGAAAGAGGGTAACGAGATGTTGGCTATCTTGTTAATTGCCGGTATCGGCACTGAAAAGCAACCCGATGCCGACGATAAAGTTAAGTTGATGGTCGAGGAATCACAGCTTTCTTTGGCATTAGCGACATTAAAAAGCCAAGGTTATCCCAAAGATAAGTTTGCGAGTCTGGAGGAAGTATTTCCTGACGAAGGTTTGATCTCTTCTCCGCTGGAGGAGCGAGCCCGACTAATGTTTGCTAAGTCTCAGGAGATCTCATCAACGCTATCGCAGATAGATGGTGTTATAACCGCCCGGGTTCATATTGTTAAACCTCAAGAGGAAAGACAGCGTGGCCGCAGCAAAGAGATCACCTCTTCAGCATCAGTGTTTATTAAGCACGCACCCAACATAGATATTGAGTCATTGGTACCTCAGATTAAACTGTTGGTAAACAACAGTATTGAAGGCTTGAATTACGATCGAATCAGTGTCGTTTTGGTACAGGCTATGGAAAGTCGTCTGGTTTCTGGACAACAAAAACTGGTTAATGTGCTGTCTTTAAAGATGTCGGCTTCTTCGGAATATCGCTTTATCGGCATGATAGTCTTCTTCATTATTATCTTGTTGGGCACGAACCTGGCTACATACCTGTGGAGCAGGAAGTTGAGTGATCACTAGTGATGTCAGCGAATACTTCAGTTAATTTAAGCTACGAAGATAGTCTGCACCAATATCTTTATCGACCACTAAGTTATATCCACACCAGTTGGTTGGAGCATATTCCCCATGCTGACCATTTGTTGCAGTTGGATGGTTGGCGTCAAAGCCCCAGGTTAAACCAATGGGTGATCAGTGCTCTTAGCCTTGATATGGCGAAAGAAGCCGATTTTTCTCATCCGGCTCGCTCAATCGGCCTGCTTCCGGCTACTGAGTTGAAGTTGCTATTCCACTATATTGGTGCGGTTTTGCATAGTCAGGCTTGCAAAGCCGTTGTCTTGCGTAGACCGCGTCAACACCTGCTGGAAAATATGGGTGAAGAGACCTATCAGTTTTGTATCAGCCAAACTCAACTGCTTCTATCTCGCTGGCCTCAGCAATGGATAAAACCCCTGCCTGAAAGGATTCCGGATGACTACTTTGAGGCTTGCGGTATTCGCTTCGTTACATCCATTTTTGAGCATGGGCAACTAGACTCAATTAAAGCCCTCCAACTCAAACTTCCCCATAGGCTGAAGCAGTATTTTATTATCACGGACGAAGTGACAATAGAAAATAAAGTCATTGCATATCAACTTATTAAGAAAATTTCAAAGCGAGTTATTCCACAATGCTTTCATTTATTAAGGTAGATACAGACAACCTCAATTTAGTGCCCGGACAAAAAATCCTGAAGTCAGCGGATTATATGCACTTTCTTGAATCTGAACATTTGATTCAGGCTGCTGAGGCGAAGGCTGCTCAAATTATTAGGGACGCCGAGGTTATATATGAACAGGAGAAGCAAAGAGGCTATGAAGATGGCCAGCTGAGTGCAAAGCAAGAGTGTGCTGAGGTAATTATAGATACCGTTGCTCAATGTAATCGTTACTATATCTCGTCGGAAAAAAAGCTGACCGAAGCAGTGCTGGCCTGTGTGAGTAAGATATTACAAGGTTTTGATGATGTTGAAGTGACTTTAGCTGTCGTTCGGGAAGCCCTGCAGCTGGTTAGCAACCAAAAACAGGTTATTCTGCATGTAAATCCTGAGCAACTGACTGAAGTGCGAGAGCGGGTCAGTGAAGTGCTAACTGCTTTCCCAGAAGTCGGTTATGTCGATGTGGTTGCCGATGCTCGTTTAAAGAATGGTGGCTGCATTCTTGAAACTGAGGTCGGTATTATCGATGCGAGTATTGATGTGCAGATGCAGGTGCTTAAAAAGCAGATCACAAAACAGTTCGAGGAAAGAAACGCCTCATAATTTTTTGATTACTTCTCTAGGAAAAAGTCGGGGATTATTTTAGGATGGCGACCCTTAATACCACGGTAAAAGGTGATAATTTGATTCATATCCTGCTGCATATCGTCCGTGGTTGGGGTGCCTTGCGCAATGATCACCGTCTTATTGCCAAAATCTAGCCCTACGGTAATTATCGGTACATTAGCCTTGCTCGCAATATGGTAAAAACCCGTTTTCCAGCGCTTTACCGGGCTTCTGGTGCCTTCCGGCGCTAATGCCAAACTAAAGTCGGGATCTGAGTTGAAGATTTGTACGACAGCATCGACTAAATTATTACTCTTGGTTCTATCAACAGGTCTGCCGCCGACGGCTTCAAAAAACCATCCCCAAGGTTTTATGAATAGTTGATGTTTACCGAGGAAGTTAACCTTAGCTCCCAATGCCCCACGCGCCAATACGCCTATAATAAAGTCCCAGTTGCTGGTGTGTGGACCAACGATTGCGACAAACTGGCTATCGGTAGGTAGCGTACCTGAGATAGTCCAGCCAGTTATTCTCAAAACTAATTTGCAAAATTGTTGAAACATATAAAAACTCAATGCCACTTAAAATGAAATTGGCCTCATTATCCCGGTTGGTATTACACAAGGGCGAGGCGTAAGTTCGTTATTTGAGATAGTATATAATCAATAGTACACCCAATCGTGCACTTTTGGAGAAAAGCATGTTTAAAAAGGGATTTTCAGCCTTATTGATGTTGCTTGCATTTAGCGCAGCAGCCGTGCCTACCGATGATATCGCTCAAATATTGTCGATGCAGGAAGATGCCTGGAATCGAGGTGATCTTGACGGCTATATGCAGGGGTACTGGCAAAGTGACAAGATGCGTTTCGTCTCAGGAAAGAAGTTTCGCTATGGTTGGGAAGAGACGTTAGCGGCGTATAAGAAAAACTATCCGGATAAGGCGACACTGGGTACCTTAAAGTTCACCATCAAAGAGACCAAGATGCTGAGTAACTATGCGGCGATAGTGGTTGGACGCTGGCAGCTAACTCGAATAAAGGATCAGCCCAATGGTGTATTTACCCTACTGGTTGAAAAAATTGATGACCGGTGGGTGATCACCCACGACCACACCTCTAATTAGCCAACTAGCCTGAGAACCAGATTCTGAAAAAACCAGACCCTGATATAAACAGGGCTTGCACTAATCATTAGTTTTATCTAATATCACTTAGTGATTAGAAAAAACTAATGGAGTAGTCCCAATGAATCAATATCACAGCTCGACCATCCTCGCGATAGCCCTCTTAATCTCTTCCTTTTCGGTGAATGCCTCTCAGGAGTTACATCGGGATGCTAAAGGCTTGGTTAAACAGTTCGGTGCCACCTTGAAGCCTCAGCTTGTACAGGCTATACAGCAAGGAGGGCCGCAAAATGCGGTCGATGTTTGTGCCATTAAGGCGCCTGAAATTGCTCGTGAACTCTCAAAACAATCCGGATGGAATATTCGCAGAGTCAGCCTGAAAAACCGCAATGCAAATGCCGGTGCTGATGCTTGGGAGAAAAGTGTGCTGGAGGAGTTTGAGTTGCAACTCGCTGCCGGGAAGCCGGCGAAAGAGTTAGAGTATGGAGCGCTTGTTGACGGCGAATATCGTTTTATGAAGGCGCAGGTGACTACTCCCCTGTGTCTAAAATGTCATGGCAGCAAGCTCGAACAACCCCTGCACGACAAAATAAAGATGCATTACCCCGATGACCTCGCCTTAGGTTATCAGGTTGGCGAAATTAGGGGGGCATTCAGCCTTTCATTCAAGTCGGTGCAGACTCAACAGTGAACGCCTGACGGCCCAGGTTTCTGCCTTTGCCGTCATATCTGACCTCCACGAAGCGGGTCTTGCCCAGCTTATCCTGCATTATGATGCTGGTGGAGCGGGTGCCGTACTCTTCGTGGCGAATGAATATCGAAGAGAGGAGCCGCTCCCATTCGACCCCTATACCAGTTTGAGGTAGGTCCGAGTCGCTGGCTCGGGTCTCGTCCTTCATGATGCTGATCAACTCTTCGATATCGGGCTCTGCCGATTTGGTTATCAGCTGTTCCAGTGCCTGACTTCCCCTTGCCATCTTGGGCCAGACATCGTCCAGGGCTCCGTTGCTGATCGAGTGAAAACCTGAGGTTAATCGGGTTAGATCTTTCGCGGCGCTATTGAAGCAGTATAGTTCTTTGGCATGACCGAAGATTAAGTTAAAGGGGTTGTAGTTTTCACTGTGCTCTCTAAGCCAGCTCACCGTGAGCGGTTCATGTCGTTTAAGTGCCTTAATGACCAACTCACCACGGCTTCTCATATTACTTTTTTGATTCATAGGATCGCGCAGGTTGGTCAAGGCTGAAAAGTTGCCATCCTTGTTGATCCCGAGCCAGCTGCCACCCGCTTCAAGATCTTTACCCGCTAACAGTTCATTGTCGGGCTGCCAGAAATGGGCGGGCTCGGTGGGACGGTGATGAAACTCGTCTCTGTTCGCACAAACTATCAATGGATATTCAGGATGTTGATTCAGAGCAATAAAGAGAATGCACATATTTGGTCACCCTTAACAAGGTAATGCTCTCAAGTTAACCGCGAATGATAGTTAATGCTATAGGAAATGGTGAAACTCATTCCACCGCAACCGCACAAACTATCAATGGATATTCAGGATGTTGATTCAGAGCAATAAAGAGAATGCACATAGGATCTCAAACTTATTGGACTATATTCTGAATCTAAACCGGATTTGAAATTATTGCCATTAACTTGGGGGAGATAAGGTAAAGAAAGGCACGAGTATCGAGTTTCGAGCAAGAGAAAATTAACAGCTAGATAGCTTGAGATTCTGTTCTGTAGGAGTGGCTTTAGCCGCGAATGTTTCAGAGCTGGATCCCGGCTGAAAGCATCGCCGGGATGACGAATTAATTTGTTGCTTGCTAATCGCTACTCTTCTTTTATCATTCGCTCGCAACTCGCAACTCGCAACTCGCAACTCGCAACTCGCAACTCGCTCTGTCTTGAGCTTACGACTTACAACTTAAAACTATCTTATTAGCTTTAATGGTCGTGCTTGTGATGATGTCCATGGGAGTGATCATGTGCCTTTGGTTTTAACAGCATGATCCTTGCCATAAACTTTCTTGGGCCTAAGCGTAATAAGCTTGCCGCAAACAGAGTGGCCAGAATGATCAGCGATACCGTGTTTACCGGATCGGGCAAAGTCATGATGGCATGCCATTGAGGTGCTATTATGGTCGTCACCAGTGAGCAGCCAAGTACCAGGGCGATAACGAGTGCCCTGAGTGTCCAATTCATCAGCTTCAACTGAGCAAGGTTAAAGATAGGTGCCGCGATCAAGGCCAGCATTACCGCAGGCATACTCCAACCGCTATAGGCTAACGAGAGTGCCAGTACCGCGCCGCCTAAGTTACAAAAACGCATCGGCAGAAACAGCACGAGTAACACGGCAACCTGAATTGCCGGATTCGCTAAGGGGACTGCCGGATGACCAATGAGGTTGGCGAGAATTAAGCTTAATAGTATCCAGGGTGCACTTCGGTCAACGAGATGGGCGAAGCCGAAGCGCCAGGGAGACTTGGGCAGAGAGAGATGTGGATCGGTCGGCTCAATCTTGGCCAGCGTCAGTAGTGTCCCGAGAAGGGAGAGTCCGATCAGCTGAAATAGGGCAATAAGCGGGCCGAGCAGGAGTGCGGTAATAATCAGGGCTTCCGGTCCAGCTAATCGTTGCAACCACCTTTGACCCAGCTTTGTATTGTGCGGAGACAGGCCGAAATTGAATCTGATGGCGGCAAAGGTATAGCTGAGCAGTAATACAGGCGCAAGCGTCAGCATCCACTCACCCAGCTGCTCAGTGCTGTGACTGTGGTGGTGATGTTCGTGCCCGCCTGAATCCATCATCAATAATACAAACAGTAGACCGATACCGAGCAGGCTGCCGATCCCGGCATGGTACTCATATTGACCCTGTTTATCTTCGTGGCTCTGACCATGGGGTTGATGCAAGACAACATGCAGAATAGAGCCTGTGACAAAGGCTTGCAGGTATACGGTATTATCCAGACTCAAATGAGCGAGTAGTTGCTCACCGGCAAAGTATCCAACACTGGTGAGTAGCATCATGCACCCCAGAACCACCATGGCCCAGCGTGCACCCACTTGCGGTTTTAGCAGCCACCAGATGGCTAAACCAACGGGGAGACGATGAAGTATAACCCCTAAGGCCAGTAGAATCGAATTCTCATCTTGCTGCGCCAATACCATGGCTCCACCGTCTGTGATGGTATGCAGCAGCAGTCCGCCTATTCCGAGAATAAGTGTCAGATTATGGGTGACTTCAGAGTATCGGTGGAAGAGTCGCTCACTGGCCGTGGGCCCCCAAAGGCCAATGATGACAAAGATGATGGCAAGAAACCCGCCATGTTCCAGAAGCTCGGGTAAAATATGAACCAGCACTAAGCCGCCTAAGGAGACGAATATAAATCCATCCAGGCCTTTCTGGAGTCCGTTTTCTGCCGTGAAAAAGCGATAGAAAATAGGACCTAACAATAATGCGATACAACTGGCTAAAAGATAGAGCATGATTTCTTAAGAGGAGGCCTTGGAAAAACGACACATAGTATACCAGTCTTGTGACGAATAAGTAGAATTTACACACAGAACAAAAAAACGACATGTTAAGTGTGAATATCGAGCACAAACAGATGAGGATAGCGCCTGTTTCTATGAGTTGTGACCTTGCTGGTATAATTTGTCTATGGAAGTGTTTGGAAAAGGTTATAGAATATAGAGATATTTTGTCCTCTCACTAAGCATCTTATATGGATATTTTTTCCGCCGCAGTCATGCTGTTTCTCATCATGGATCCCTTAGGGAATCTACCTATTTTTGCGTCGATACTGCGCCATATTGAGCCCAAGAAGCGCCGTCGTGTGCTGATAAGAGAGCTGATATTTGCACTCGTTATTATGCTATTGTTCCTGTTTGCCGGTGAAGCCATTCTAAACTTCCTGAACTTAAAATCTGAGTCGGTGAGTATTGCCGGTGGTATTATTCTGTTCCTTATCGCGATCAGGATGATCTTTCCTCAGCCCGGTGGTGTCGTTGGATTGGCGGCGGGTGAGGAGCCCTTTATCGTGCCCATGGCCATCCCCTTGATGGCCGGCCCCTCAGTGTTAGCCGCGTTGATCCTGTTAGCTCATACAGACAGTTCACGGATGATGGACTGGACCATAGCCTTGCTGGCTGCTTGGGGGGCGAGTGCCGTCATTCTTCTCTTCTATAAGGTATTCACTAAGGTGTTCGGAGAGAAGGGACTTACGGCGGTCGAACGCCTGATGGGTATGGTACTCGTGATGATTTCGGTGCAGATGTTCCTGGACGGCATTGCAGATTATATGTCTCACATAGGCCAGGCCGTCCAGTAAGCTGAGGTTCGAGGTTATCGCGGGAGCGGGATATTCACCATGTAGGAGCGGCTTTAGCCGCGAATGTCTCAGAAAACAGATAGTTGTAAGCGGTAAGTTTTAAGCCGTAAGAAAGAGCAAAGCCTCAGCTGATATCCTTCACAGAGGCTTTAGTGTTACTTGTTACTCTTTATCATCTGCTCGCACCTCGCACCTCGCACCTCGCACCTTTCTCCGCTCTGTCTTGAACTTATAACTTACGACTTAAAACTTACCACTGTCTTTCCCCCTCTTGCATCAGAAGCAGCTTTCCTACACACTCTGAATATTGTATTCAATTTAACTCTTGGTTAGTTCATGCTCTCTTGTCTCTTGATCTGTATTTCCAGCCTCACGGCACAGACCTCTGCGGATTATCATGATCTGCTTCCCTATCGAGGCACCCCAAGTTCAATGGAGGAGCGGGATGCTAAGGGAAACTTGGTTATCCCCGCCACCTATGTGGATCAGGGAGCATGGCATGGCTTTCATCTACCCGACACCCCTGAATATTTTGGCAGTTTTACCGGTCCCCTGTTTATCGCTCAGGAGTACAGCCTTCACCTGAGTGACAGCCTGCAGAGGTTGTCGCTTAAGAATATGGATAGCGGCAAGATCTTAGATTTCTCTCAGGCGTCACGGAGTCGGCTCTTTAGTCGTCCCGATGCGCTAGTTCAGCAATTCAAGTGGCCCGAACTCTCATTAGAGATGAGTCTGAGTTATAGCGATAAACGTACCTCGGTGATCAGCACCCGACTCATTAATAACACCGTGACCCCGCAACATTGGCAGCTTAGCTGGTCCGGCATTCCTTTTAGCTCTCATCCAAAACTTCCTGAACATAGGGTCATTAAGCGGCTTGAAAGTTGGGACTCAGGAGTGAGGTGGCGCCTTAATCCCATCATGGAAACCTGGCAGATGCAGTTAGCCGATGCCGAATATGAGATCTGGTTTGACACCAAGATGCAGATAGAGACGTCAGAAAGTCATGGCTATAAGGCCTCTACGCCGGTTTTTTCTCTTGCTGCGGGTGAGGAGCAGGAGTTCTTGAGTGCCCAGCGCTATTTTCATACTCAAGCCGGGCGTATCTCACATGGGATACCCGAGTGGAATGAGATAGACAGGGCACTGGATACGAATCGAGGGCGCTGGCAGCAGAGAATCGACCGGGCTATTTCGGGTGGCGATTTGGCCTATCGCAAGATGGCCGTTAAGAGCATGCTGACCTTGATGCATAACTGGCGCAGTCCGGCCGGGGCTCTGCTGCACGATGCGGTAACACCATCGGTTACCTATAAATGGTTCAATGGTGTCTGGGCGTGGGATAGCTGGAAGCAAGCGGTAGCCTTGTCCCATTTCGATACCGACTTGGCTAAGTCTAATGTACTAGCCATGTTTGACTACCAGTTTACCGCCGAGGATAGGGTGCGGCCGCAAGATGCCGGTAGTCTACCCGATGCCATTTTTTACAATAAAGACCCGGCTCGGGGTGGAGAAGGGGGCAACTGGAATGAGCGCAACGGTAAACCGCCGCTGGCAACCTGGGCGGTATGGGAGATCTATCAACGCAGTGGTGACCTTGAATTTGTTGGACTCATGTACCCAAAATTGGTGGCCTATCATCAGTGGTGGTATCTCAATCGCGATCACAACGGCAATGGACTCGCCGAATATGGGGCTAACCTGCATCCTGCGCACTTCAAAGACGGTAAGCCATTGCGCAGCGAGATAATCGAGGCGGCCGCATGGGAATCGGGTATGGATAATGCTCCCAGATTCGATGATGATGCCAACGTACAGGTGCTGGAAAACCATGACGTGAATGGCAAGCTTATCGGGTTTTCTCTGTCTCAGGAGTCGGTGGATCTTAATGCTTACCTGTTTGCAGAGAAAGAGTTGCTGGTCAAGATGGCTAAGTTGCAAGGGCTCGATGGAGAGTCTAGCCGCTGGGCGAGTGAAGCCGCCAGCCTCAAAGAGCTTATTCAGACCCGGATGTTCGATGAGCGCAGTGGTTTCTTCTATGACTTGAGATTCGATGATTCAGGTTCGCATCAAATGACAGATGCCGGAAAGGGAGTCGAGGGCTGGCTCCCCCTATGGGCCGGCGCCGCCTCAGCCTCGCAGGCGAAACTGATGGTCGAAAGGCATCTGACTGAGCAGGCCTTCGCAACAAAAATTCCATTCCCTACGGTCAGTGCCGATAGCCCGAACTTCGCTGCGACTCAGTATTGGCGCGGCCCGGTGTGGCTGGATCAGGCGCTGTTCGGGTTAATGGGGCTTAAAAGGTATGGTTATGATAAGGAAGCCACACGCCTTGCAACGCGTCTGGTCGAACAAGGTGAAGGGATCCTTTTGCAGGCGCCAATCAGGGAGAATTACGATCCGCTAACCGGTAAAGGGTTGCACTGTACTAACTTCAGCTGGTCGGCCTCTGTACTGCTATTGATATATGAATCGTGGCTGAGTCGGCCGTGAAGCGAAAATAATCAGTTTTGTTTTCCCGAATTAGCCACCTGGCATACGGTATAGAGAGGAAAACGATCAATGTAGGCAAGTTAAGCGCAAAGCTAGGTAAAGACCGGATAAATGTTGACGATAAGCTGTGAAATCGCCCCTCAGGCTGTTACAGTTTTGTAGGTTAATGTTATTAGGTGTGCCATGAAAACCGTCCTATCTTTATTTGCCTCCCTCATCTTTGTGGGCCTGCTGTCAGGCACGCAGACTGCCTGCACATCGACCCCTGACGACACACTATCCGATGCGCCTGTTAATAATCAGAAACAGATATCTCCTTGTGGCTCCATGCCGCCCATTAAAGATCGGTCTAAACTTAAACAAAGCTTGCTGGAAAGGGGGCTGATAAAAGAAGAGATGAGCCTTGATGAGGCCGACAGAATTGTGGCTGAATATATCAGTAAAAGACAGCAAGCCTTCGAGCATTGCCCGAAGAAGAGAAAGTGAAAATAGGTGTTCAGATGAATAGAAAATACGGTGTGAATTTGCTTTCTACGCTCGGGTTATCCCTCCTCCTTGCAATGAGTTGTGCTCTCTCTCTTCCGGCCGCAGCCGAAGGTGGGACTCTGGCCGATGCCGGTGTCATCAATAAGGAACAGATCCTCTATTGGTTGATTAAACGAGGTGAGTTGTCAGCCGAAGCGGGTGAGGCTGAGAAACGAGCCGCCGTCGAGGCCTTTACTCAACGTGCCACGAGTTTTCAGAGTAAAGGGGGGCTCGTTGAGGCGGAATTTGAAAAGTTAAGATTGAGAGCGAACGCCAAGCTTAAAGCTGAAAAAACGCAGTTGCAGAGAAGTGTTGTGGCCTTCGCCGATGCCGATATCACCAAGACGGTTAAGGTGTTGGGGGTTCTGATCGACTTTCCCGATCTTCCCTTTGATGACAATCGACTCTCAGCCAGCGACACCCCTATGTTTTATTCCAGTTATCCGACTTCTCATTATCGGGATCTGATGTTTTCGACTTCAGGTTTTACTGGCCCCCAAGGGCAAAACCTGATGACTGGGTATCAATATTATCAGGCGGTTTCAGGTAACAGCTTCTTTTTTACCGGGGACGTCAAAGGCTGGGTGACGGCGGATAATAACGCCTCATTTTATGGCGGTAACGATGTCGATAGCAATGATAATGACAAGGCTGTGCCGGATCTCGTTAAAGAAGCGGTGACTAAGGCTGTAGCGGGCATGACAGCATCAGAATTAGCCAGTTATGACGTTGAAGATCCCTTCGATATCGACGGCGATGGAAATTTTGATGAAGCCGATGGCGATATCGACCATGTGATGCTGTTTCACTCCAGTGTTGGTGAAGAGGCGGGTGGGGGAGTACTCGGTGCCGATGCTATCTGGTCTCATCGCTTTTTCGTCTACACCGGCGGTAATCCGGGCTACACCATTCCGGGAACTGGTAAGAAAGTATTTGGTTACACCGTGCAGCCTATCGACGCTGCGGCAGGTGTCGTGGTGCATGAGTTTGGCCATGATCTGGGCTTGCCCGACGAGTATGACACCACTAACACGGGTGATGGCTCACCCGTGGGGTCATGGTCGGTGATGTCGGGTGGGAGTTGGACCGGGGATATTCCCGGGGCCCAGCCAACCGATTTTAGCCCCTATGCTAAGTCATATCTGCAACAAAGATATAAGGGAAGGTGGATAACGGAGCAGGAGATATTGCTCGATAATATTCCCAAGACCGGCTTGGATGTTCAGCTGGTCGAAGCGGTGAACCATGCTCAGACAAACCAGATATCGATTCCTTTGCCTACCACGACTATTCCGTTTAAGCAGCCCTATGGGGGCGGTTATCAATACTATTCGGGTCAGGGGCATCTTATCAATAATGCCGCCTCATTCGACCTTGATCTCCCAAGTACCACACCTCTGACTCTGAAGATGAAGGCGCATTGGAATATTGAACAGGATTATGATTACGCTCAGGTGATGGTCGATGGTGTCGTCATTGCCGGTAATCACACTAAGGCGAGCAACACCATCAACGGGGCAAGAAATATTATCACGGGTAGCTCGGCGGATATTGCGGGTGCCGAGGGGACCGATAACTGGGTCGACCTTGAGTATGATCTCAGTGCCTATGCCGGTCGAGTCAATACTCAGATAAGCATCATCTATCGTACCGATGAGGCCGTTGGAGATTACGGACTGGCTCTCGATAACCTGGTTATCATGGCGGCAGCCTCACAGGTTTACCTTGATGATGCGGAAACACCGGCCATCATGAATCTAGCCGGTTTCTCCAGAATCGATAGCGAGCGTCCCGGTGATGCCCGTCGCTACATTATTCAGCTACGTAGCCATAACGGTGTTGATGCGGGCTTACCCAGTCACTCTTATGAGCCCGGCGTCTTGTTATGGTTAGAAAACTTCAGTTATTCAGATAATAACTCCAGTGAACATGCGGGCGTGGGCTTAATCGGCGTTGTCGATGCCGATCAGAATCTTATCGGCAACAATGCCACAGATATACAGATCCGCGATGCCACATTCAGCATGTTCAACCAGTCGAGCTACTTTGGTGATGAGCACCTGACATCTGTGTCTCTGTTTGATGACAATTTGGATTACAGTGCATCGACTAAACCTCAGGCAGGCATTATCTTGCCTGAACTGGGTCTGACCATGGAGGTCGTAGCGCAGAGTAACGACTCGAGTACGGCCACCGTACGCTTGAAATATGATGAAGGTGTGATCCCTGAGCCAGAGGCGCTGAGTGTCACCATTACCGCTCAGCAAACGGCGGGAACGGTAAGCTTCAGCGCTGCTGTGACTGGAGGAGAGGGAAGTTACATCTACGCCTGGGAGTTTGGTGTCATAGGTGCAAGCAGCACGTTGGCAAATCCCAGCTATAGCTACAGTGAGTCGAATGACTACGCGATCTCAGTGCTGGTGACTGATAGCGCGGGGGCTACAGCCAGTGATCTGTTGTTAATTAACGTTCAGGTTCCTCCTACAGCGAGTTTTAGCTATGTCAGCGACGGTCTAAGTATCACTCTGAGTAACGCCTCGAGTGCTGGCGTGGGTGAACTCAGCTATCTGTGGAATTTCGGTGATGGCAAGACGAGTACTTCGATTTCGCCCAGTCATACTTATGCGGATGAAGGCAGCTATGTGGTTACTCTTGCGGTGACAGACGAGGCTAACAATGTGAGCAGCTTATCTCGTTCAGTCACGGTAACGGCTGCCGTGGTTGTCCCGCCGGTGACGCCATCGACAGATGCTGGATCCGGTGGGGGAAGTTTGGGTTGGTTTAGTCTTGCACTCGTCGCGATGCTAGGTTTCTCAAGGCGATACCGTTAGCGAGTAGGCTTAAACTTTAACCTGGAGGTACGCTTAGGCTAGTACTTAGAGATAGGCTATCAGAAACAAAACGCCCTCGGGGGCGTTTTTGGTTTCTGTTCGTCGTTGTCATGGCCGATATGATTACAGGTTTTCAATTGCCTGACGGGCTGCGGGCAGGAAAGTCTCACCGACGATAAGCTGCTCGTCTTGATATGAGAAGTAGCGTCGACGCCCCCATAGCTCTTGAGTGAGAGGCTGGTGGAGCGATTCGGTCAGATCAGCCAGTTTCTGACAAGGGGTGAAGTGCGCGACCTCAATTTTACCAGGTGTAAACTCATTGTTGGTATAAAGCAGCTCACCCAGTGGGCGGGTACCCAGGTTTAACAGCTCGCTTTTCTTCTTATCCAGCAGGCTACCCGGAATTAAGGTTCGGGCGAAAACCCAGGGAGTGCCATCCAGACAGAGCAGGACTTCGCGTACCCAAACCTCGTTCTGATCGGGGAATTCGTTATCGAATGGGACTAGTGTTCCCTCACCGAGCACCTTAACTTCAAATTCATCACAGTAAGAGCGTAATTTTTGAGTTAAACTTTCGGGTGAAAGTAACCAATCGGTTAAAGGTGATTTGGGAAGAAGGATGTTTTTCTCTGGTGAAAACCACTGAATTGATTCACCATAGGGGAAGCTTAACCTAGTCACACTCATTTAATTCTCGGTACAATACTGGCTGGCAAACTGGTGCAGTCTAGCATGCTGAAAAATGATAGCCAGCAAGATCAGCAGGCATTTGTTACACAAGAGTAGGAGTCATTCTTGAAAATTCAAAAATTAGCATCGCTACTGCTTATTTTAGTCGCGACCATCTTCAGCTTTGGTGTTTATGCCGAAGATGGAGATATTGTAGATAACTATGCCTATTATGGCTTCGAACCCGACCTCATCACTAACTATATCTCTACCGGCAAGAAGCTGGGATTTGTACGTATTGGTATCGAGCTGATGGTGAAAGATCCCGAAGACTTGATCGCCCTCGAGCATCATGATCCTTTGTTGCGTGCCGCTATCCTGGAGATCATGGGGAGCCAGACCGCCGATAAGGTGAAGTCACTGACCGGCCGAGAAGAGATCAGACGTGAATGCTATGACACCGTCAATCGTCTTATCGAACGGGAAACCGGCAAGGCCATTATCGTCAATCTGCTTTTCACAAAGTACCTCTACGATTAGTTTTTTCAACTCCCTCTATTGCTGCCGTTAGTGTCTCGGCTGATGGCATAAGATCTTATATGACCAAGCTCACCCGTAAACAAACCAGCCGAAAGCCTAATCGTAAAGTTAAGCCTGCGGCCTCTGCACAGAGTAAGCGTAGCGTTCAAGCCGATGCGACGAGCTCAAAGAGAGTCCTGCATGAGCTAAACCTGCACCGCAACGGCTATGATTTTGATAAGTTGATTGAGGCGAGCCCGGCGTTAAAGCCCTATGTCAGGCCGAACCCCTACGGCAATCTTTCGATAGACTTTGCCGACCCTCTGGCCGTTAAGGCGCTGAACCTGGCGCTGCTGCAACTTCACTATCGGATCGACTACTGGGATATTCCAACAGGGTTTCTCTGTCCCCCGATTCCGGGGCGAGTCGATTACCTTCACTATATTGCCGACCTGTTGGCCGGAGTTGACTCGAACACGCTAGGGGATAAAGCAGAGGAGCAGGTTGAGGAGAGAGGGACGGGACAAAATGTCCCATATGCTTCAGAGCCAGATTCTCACGCTTCAGCGGCTAAACAGAAGCATAAGTCTAAGCCTCAGAAAAAGATGAAAATTAATGCCCTGGATATCGGTACCGGCGCCAACGGCATCTACCCGATACTCGGCATTCAAGCCTACGGCTGGCGATTTGTCGCCAGCGATGTGGATCCGCTGTCGATAGAGAACGTCGACCGGATCATCGAGCGAAATCCAGGCTTGCAAGGCAAGCTAAAGACACGGCTACAAACCGATCATCAAAAAGTGTTCCACGGCATTATCGGCCCTGATGACAGATTCGATATCACCCTATGTAATCCGCCATTTCACGCATCACTTAAGGACGCGAGTGAAGGCAGCCTTCGTAAGGTGAAGAACTTAGCCGCCAACCGCGCGGCGAAAGGGCATAAAGTCGAGACAGCAGGCGATAAGGAAGCCCCTGACGCCAATGGGCTTAACTTCGGCGGTCAGAAGGCCGAGCTCTGGTGCGAAGGCGGCGAGAAGCAGTTTCTCACTAACATGATCCGCGAAAGCAAAGATTTCGCCACCCAATGTCTCTGGTTCACCAGCCTGGTCTCTAAGAAGGAGAACCTGCAGCCCTGCTATGCCGCACTCGAAAAGGCGGGAGCGGTAACGGTGAAGACCCTAGATATGGCACAAGGTAACAAGCTTACAAGAGTTTTAGCCTGGAGTTTTTTGACTCCATCGCAAAGGGATCTTTGGGCCAAGTATCGGGGTTAAGTGTCGCTCTTAACCTTTGAGCGGTTTATTTATCAGGCTTCGCCTGACCCTGATAGTTAGACTTCGTCTAACAACTTGAGATGAGTGATTGCATCACTCTTCGGCTTGTCAGCCGAGTAAACCCCTAATCAAGCTTCGCTTCCTCACATTAAAAGAGTAGGCGTCGTGGAATTCCATTCCACACCCGACCAAGGAGGACTGCTCGTCCTTATCAACAACGTCCCTGTTTAACAGCCAGTTCGGTATCCATATACATCCTGTATCAGGCCAGCTCAACATCCTTGTTTCACGTTCATAGCGAATGGCTTTGCCATATTCACCCTCTCGCTCAGAGAGGTCATTTTCATGACCTTCGCCCTTGCACCTTCGTAAACCAAAGTACCATGACGCCCCGGCGAAGTTACATGCATTAAGTACGGGCCTCGGTGCTTATGGATAAATTTCTAACATCCATCGGCAAGTAAATCCATTTACTTAGCCAGTTCGCCAAAATATGTCCATAAATAGATGCCAGTTCAGCGTCCATGCTTCTCGTACATGAGCTTATGGCTGTGCCATATTTACCTTGTCTCTCGCTCATAAGCACAACCACCTGCGGTGATTATTCGACTTCCAACGGGGAGTCATCGTATCTGGGGGGGGGACTGGGTTCGCTGAGTGTTTTGATATCTGTCAGTGGTGTGGTGTTTTTCAAGATCGTTTAAGCTCCTTTACTCACAAAGTGAGCCTGCTCAAGCTTTGTCTATATGCTACGCAATAATCATGGTTTAAGCCTTGTAGAATCCCTCTAACTACCGTAAATTCAATCAGATACTGTGCGCATTTTGCCAGACAATCGGTTTGTCATTTGTGCATGAGCACCATACCGCTGTTATATTTCTATGGAAGGAACTATTTATGAAGCCTTATAAAAATTTATCGTCCAAAAATTTGTCATTGTTATTGTTGATTACTCGTTTTACGACTGTATTAGCACTTTTTGCCGTTGCTCTCTCTTTCGTGGGAATATTCAGTCAATTTTTTATGCAAACTCGTTATGGTGTAAGTCAGTGGTCAGCTATTGGAATTGCCGTTTTTCCATCTTCATTAACAGTCCTATTTTGCTCAGGCCTAGTCGCTGCAATAATTGCTTTTGAAGAAAGCTATCGTAAGAAATCAGAAGCGTATATTTCCTCTTTAAACTGAAATATAACAAGGTGTCCATGAGATATCATGTTCACATTCGAAGTTGAAAATGGCAATCAAGCTTAGCTCATTTATTTTTTAAAGAGTAGGCATCGTGGGTCTTCAACCCACACCCGACCAAGGAGGACTGCTTGTCTGATGTGAAGGGATTCACGAATGCCGCGATAACATGGATGTTAATAAGCGGTCTCATCAACAATGTCCCTATTTAACTGCCAGTTCGGTATATATATACATCCGGTATAAGGCCAGCTCAACATCCATATCTCTCGCTCATAAGCACAATCACCTCAGGTGACAATTCGCCTTCCAACGGGGAATCATCGTATCTGGAGGGGGACTGGGTATTCGGTGTTTTTTGATATCTGTTAGGGAAGTCTAAGCCTTGTAAAAAAACGCTAACTACCTTAAGTTCATGTTAATGCTGTGAACATGCACAGTGTAGCGGTTAGAGGTATTCAAGGATGAGGCGTTCCAGACAAGATAAGGTTACATTTTCTGATAGATTAATCAGTGTTTTTGCTTCTCTTTTCTTTTCAGTACCTACCAGTTTATTTCTGAGTCTTAAAATTAGTCAAAACCTGTTAGCTTTGCAGCTCGACTTTACCGTTGGTGGAAAAGGCTTTTTGATTTTGGTGTCAATGTTTTCATTATTAGCATTCCTATTTCCTAAAGTAATTCCTAATCTATTAGGGTGGGTTTGGAATATCTTTATGAAAAACTAAATGGAATTTAGGTTATCAATACCTCTGTTAAGGCTATAAATGTGGATCAACCAATAAAGGTCGTAGCCCTTTAGGCTGAGGCTATCTATTAACAGGACGTTAGGGGAGGTTTTCATGAAACTATTGTACGAAGCATCAAATGCTGTCGAAGCACACATGATTCTAAATTTACTAGAACAATCTGGCCTGTCCGCGAGAATCGATGGCGAATTTTTACAAGGTGGCATTGGTGATCTTCAAGTCACAGGTTTAGTAAGAGTTATGGTCGATGAGAACGACTATCAGCAAGCAAAGCTTATTGTCCAGGAATGGGATGCGAAGCAGCCAGAGCAAGAAGTTCAGAAGCTCGCGACAAAGAAACAGAGAGGATTTGTAGCGGGGATAATTGGCTTCATATGCGGCATAGCCGTAATGGCGGTTTATTATCACACACCTATAACTGATGATGGAGTCGATTATAATGGTGATGGACAACTGGATGAAAAATGGACATATGTAAACAACAGACTGTCAAGAAGTGAGACGGATCGTAACCTTGATGGAAAAATTGATTTTGTATACTCATTCGATCGCAAAGGTTTTGTTGAATACTCAAAATCCGATGAGGATTTCAACGGAACATTTGAAACCGACGTTTACTTCGATTCAGGCAATCCCAAAAGACAAATGTCGGATACCACTGGTGATGGGTTTAAAGATTATAGGATTGAGTATAAATATGGTATCGCAGAAACTGCTTATTTCATCGACCCAGCTTCAAAAAAAGTGATGAAGGTTCAGAAGTTTGGCCCACAAAAACTTATAAGTTCAGAAATTGATACGACAGGTGACGGTACCCTAGATAAATTTCATCAATATGATTTAATAGAAGAAATTGCTAATGAGTCTAGCAAGTAAAGGATGTTTTTATCCTCTGAGCTTTATAAGTTAACGTACTGGTAATAATAGTGCTAACTCCTACGGCCAAGCTCAAATCGAAGAGAGTGATAATCAGGTGCAAACACAGCTGAGGCCCTCGAAAACATGGATGTTTTCGCGGAGCGTATAGGGATATATTCACAGCGTGCTGAAGAAGTGTTTGCACTTAAGCACACGGCAGGTGATAGATAACATTGCGGGTCAATGTTCAAAATGACCCGATTAGATACCTAATCAGGTCAAATCAAAAAGTTACTTCAACAATTGTTAACCGACAATCATCCTAACTTGGGTTCCACAACAACTGCCCACAGTCAGTCAAATCATACCCACCTAAAGTGGCGGCCAGTTGGCGTGTTTGGGTGCTGGCAAGCATATCGAACAGGTGCTGCAACTGGCGGCGGAAGTAGATCCCCTGTGGCATGACGAAGTCGAAGGACTCGGTGACCAGCGGAATAAAGCTGAGGCCACTCTCCATGGCAACCGATTGGCAGCCGAAACCGATATCGGCATCGCTACGGGCGATATAGGCGGCGAGTTCACGCTCACTGTAGGCGGTAACGTTAGCGTTAAGGTGAGTCAAGGCGGCGCCTTGCTTCATTAGCCAATGTTCCAGATGTTGCTGACTGCCTGCGCCCGCCTGCCTGTCGACCCAGCGCCAAGGCAGCGAGACAATCTTATCCTCCTCCTGACACTGCTGCAGCATATCGCTACGCACCATCAGACCCTGCTTACGGGTATAGCCGTGAACCATGACCCACTGCTGATGGTTGGCATAGCCTTTAAGTAGTGCCGGGTGGCGGATGTTACGTTCATCGACGCTGCCCCAGTGCAATGTACAGACATCGGCGTAGCCACGGGATAAGAGATCTAAGCCCATTCTTGAACCGGTCGAGCTGTAACTGACCAGGTCGCTCTTGCCAATCTGAGTCATCAAGCGGGAGACCAGCATAGATAGCAGAGGGTCGTCGCTGCCGGTAATATGCATACGGTCAGATAGCATGCCGCTGTGACAGGAGTCCATGATCCAGCGATCGATTAGAATCTTAGGGAACAGCCATTTACCCGTGATCTTGGTTGCGGGTAAGACCCTGTCGTTCGCCATGGCATAGACCTTTTTTTCATTAAGATCTAAATACTCTGCGACCTGTTTGGCGCTCATGTAGACGAGTTCGCTTGGTTCTGTCATTGCTGTTCCTTACGGAAGAGTTCTACGGAAGAACTCCTGAAAATATATTTTATCGTGTTCAAGCTGACTCGCTGCTATCTTGTTTCTATTAGCTGGTTGCTGTTAACTTATTCTAGTCGGACGTTTAGGGGGTATCGCATCGAGTTCGACATTTTCGGCACCATGGTAGATAAGGAAGTGCTTGCCTTTCGCCCTGGCAATCATGGTTATGCCCAGTTTCTGTGCCAGTTCAAGTCCCATCTGAGTGGCGCCACTGCGTGACAGTACGACGGGGATGCCCATCTTAGCCACCTTTATCACCATCTCAGAAGTCAGGCGCCCCGTGGTGTAAAAGAGTTTGTTATTGCCTCTGTCTTGTTTCAGCCACATCTCACCGGCAAGGGTATCTACCGCATTATGACGGCCCACATCTTCAACAAAATCGACGATTTGATCATCCTGACACAGTCCACAACCGTGAACCGCACCTGCATTCTTGTAGGTTTCATTATAAGCACTGATATTCTTAAGCAGGCTATAGATCATGCTTTGTTTGAGTTGTGGTTGAGGCAGAACGATATCATCGAGTCCATCCATGAAGCCGCCGTATACCGTGCCCTGTCCACATCCAGTGGTGACCGTCTTTTCAGAGAGTTTCTCCTCTAAGTCAGTCGTACTTTCCGATGTGATAATGGCTGCCGAGTTCACATCCCAGTCGACAATCACAGACTCTAACTGCTTAAGGTCGGAGATGAAACCTTGGTTTTTCAGATATCCCAGCGCGAGAGATTCGGCTCTGGCACCTAAGGTCATCAAGGTCACGATAGGGCGCCAGTTGAGATAGACAGTGAGCGGGCGTTCGCAAGCAATATGCTTCTCGACTCGTTCTCCGTTCTCATCGATGGCGTGAACGGCAATAGTTAGCGGCACATCGGTATCGGTTTTGATTAAGCTGGGTTTGTGCTGACTCAAGGCTGGAAACTCATTTTGAACATTCGATGAGGAGATCATAGCAATAATTGTACCTAGGTTTGGATTCCTAGCCCCAATGCGTGATCTCTCTCATCGTACGCCTCGAAAGCGTCCTTTTATGTCCTAGCCTGAATTGCATATAGGACAAATTGTCCTAATCTTAGTCAGGAATTGATGATCCAGCTCAAGTTATCATTAGCTTTAGGCTGGCATGTATATTGCTTCACCAGGGTAGAAGTTCTTTAGCTGGCCTGTCATCTCGACACGCCTCTACAGGCAAGACGGAGACTAAATGCAACATACCGAAAGCCAATGGCCTATGCACGTTTCTCTCAAGAAGGTAGAGAAACAAGTTGGACGCTGGACCTCAGTGACCTGGGAGCTGGATCAGATATTACCGGCGACTCACCAGGCACCTGAAGGTTCCAAGCTCGTAATGCTTGAGTTATATAAAGATGAGCGCGCCAGTTACCGTTTAAATCTGGATATGGACAACGCCATGTTGTACATCGTCTGTGATGAGCTGGAAGATGGTACCTGGGTTCCGGCTGCCGTCTCTGCCGATCAGAACGTTGCCGCAGGTTGCCTAGAAGGTGACACGCCAGTACTTAATCTGCCAATGCCTGATGCTATTGCATGTTGGATCGAAGCCTTTATTACCCGTCACGGTGAGGTTGAGATCTGCGCCCATCGTCGTAAGCATGTTAATCGCCGTAAGAATGAAGGCCCGAGTAGCAACAATAACATCGGGCAGAGAAACTGATGAGCGATAAACCTAGCGGATTACTTTCGCGTTGGAATCTTCGTCGCCAACAGGTGGCCGATGAGAAAGAGGCGGAAGAGAAAGCAGCAGAGCAAGCCTCGCAGGGGCAAAGCGAAGCGCCGGTCCAAGACCCTTCACTTCAAGACTCTTCGTTACAAGCTGAGTCGACTGAGGCATCGGCAGAGTCTGAAGCGGAAGATAAGATTCTTTCTGCCGAGGAGTTACCGGATCCTGAGAAGATTGAGGTGGGTGGTAGCTTTGCCAGCTTCATGGCTGACAACGTCGATCCTACCGCCAAAGCCGCAGCGCTGAAAGCACTCTGGAAGCAGCCTCAATACAATGAGATCGATGGCCTGCTCGAATACGCCCTCGACTACAGTAACCAGCCTAAGCTGACGCCGGAGCATTCGGCCGAAATCGCCAAGAAAATTTTCCGTCATGTCACTAAGGACAAGGAAGAGGAGCAAGAGGGCGAAGAGACATTGACTGCCGAACTTGATGCTCAAGCGGAGGAAGTTGTGGCTCATTGTGGTGAAGAAGTAAGCGGGGACATTTTGGACGTCGAGAGTGATGACTTGACCCAAAATGATCCACAAATGCAAGACGAACCCAAGGTGACGGTTTCTTAAAGTAATTTTAGAGAAGTTTAATAACCATAAATTTGGTATGTGAATTGCTGTAGATATGGCCATATAAGTTTGCAAATAAAAAGCAGACATAGAAAGCCAGCAGATGAAATAGGTAAAGCTAGCGCAGATTGAACATAGCGCACTAAAAAGGTTTCCCTGAAGGATTGGGAGAAACAGATAGCGACCTAGCTGACAGCAACAGCCAAATACTGTTCAGGAACGCAACGTGAGCAAAAATTTGAATAATGATAACCAGGTTGAACTCAAAGCAGTTCGACAGCAGGTGTTGGCCAATACTCAGATCCTTCAGAATCTGATCCCGCCAACCGTTAGTTATACCACCGAAGGGAATGTGCTAATCATAGGGCCGGAAGATCTGGCTCGTTTAGCGGCGGACAGATTGTCTAGTATGGGTAAGCTTGCCATCCTGGCCAATGAGTCAATCACCAGTCAGGATGAAGCGCATCTCGAAAAGGTAATGAGTTCGGCAGAAAATGTTGAGAGCTTTTACAATAAACTCATTGAGATTAAAGGTTTCCTTGGCCAGTTTCAGGTTAAGGTAGATTCAGGTTCAGACGAGACTGCTGATACCAATGCCGTTGAACTTAGCATGGTGGCGATACGTAAAGCTCACTTCGATCTTATTCTGGACTTGAGTCAATCACCTTGCATCAACCTTGAGATGCTACCACCGGGTTACTTCTACGTCGGGCAGGATGAGGCTAAGTTAGCCGATGCCATCGCCCAACTTCCCGATCTGGTAGGCGAGTTTGATAAGCCACGCTACGTTAAGGTTAATAGTGAGATTTGCGCTCATAACCGTAATGGTATCGATGGTTGTAACCGCTGCCTGAACTTCTGTCCTGCCGATGCGATTCAAAGTATCGACAAGATGATCGAGATTGACCCTTACCTTTGTCACGGTGCAGGTAGTTGTACCAATGCGTGTCCAACGGGCGCCATCAGTTACGATCTGCCAACACCGCAAGCCTTACACTCTTATCTGCATAAGCTAGTGACTCGTTTTCGTGAGCAGGCGCAAACGGCGCCGGTTATCCTTTTCCATGATGAAGCAAATGGTGCCGCACTCGTCGGCGTTGATCTACCGGGAGCCGTCATTCCCGTCGCCCTGGAGGAGATAACGGTTGCAAGCATGGATCACTGGATGTCATCTCTAGCTTGGGGAGCACGTCAAATTTTGGTGTTAAACACCGAAGCGACGGCGCCAACTCTGACTCAGATGCTGCAAGGTGAACATAAGTTAGCTAACGATATTTTAGATGAGATGGGCCAACCACAGCGTATCTCTGTTATCGATGAGTCGAGCATAGGCGATCTTACCGCATTGTTGGAAACCAGTTCGAACTGGCCAATGATTGTTCCCGGTGAGTTTGCTGCCACGACCAAGCGTAATACCCTTTACGCGGCGATTGACCACCTTAATGAGCAGGCGGCGTCTGTGGATACCTGCTTGAGCCAAAGCAATATCCCTTACGGTATCGTCAGCATCAACAGCGACAAATGTACCTTATGTCTCTCTTGTGTCTCAACGTGTCCCACTCAGGCATTAACCGATGGTGGTGATAAGCCTGCGTTACATTTTGTCGAGCAAGATTGTGTACAGTGCGGTCTTTGTGAGTCGGCTTGTCCTGAGAAGGTTATCAGCCTGACGCCGCAAATGAATTTCGATAAAGCGCAGCGTCAGCAGCGTCAAACCTTGAAAGAGGAAGCCCCATTCGAGTGTATTCGTTGTGGCAGCCCTTTCGCCACCCAATCCATGGTGAAACGTATGCTGGAAGCAGTCGGAGGTCACAGTGCCTTTAGCGCTAACATCGAACGATTAAAGATGTGTGGTGACTGCCGAGTAAAAGATATGTTTGAAGACATCCTTCAAGATCCTGAACAGCAACTGCGATAAGAGTTTAGCTATGACCGAATTAGTAAGAGAAGTATCAGAAAACGATCAGTTAAGAGCCGACATCTATCAGCTTTTGGCAGCACTACTGCGCAGTCAGCCAAGCGCTGAGCTATTGCAATTTTTGGCCAATCTTGAAGTCGATGCAAAAGACGATAGCGAGATGACTAAGGCGTGGTTATCGCTGAAGTTAGCCGCTAACCAATTTACCAGTGAGCAGCTCGAAGATGAGTATTTCAATATCTTCTATGGCGTAGGCAGTGGTGAAATCATGCCTTATGGCAGCTGGTTTATGACTGGGTCATTGATGGACAAGCCATTAGCCCTATTACGTCAAGATCTTCAACAGTTAGGTTTCGAGCGTGAAGAAGATGTCAAAGAGCCTGAAGATCACGTCGCTGCACTCTGTGAAGTGATGGGCACCTTGATTCTGGAAGCGCCGGGCTATCGTCAGCTGGCATTCTATCAGCGCCATATCGGTAGCTGGATTGAGCGCTTCTGCACTAACTTAGCCAAAACTCCGAGCGCCGCATTTTATGCAACCGTGGCTCAGCTGGCTAAGTCTTTCTTCGAAGTTGAGGCAAACGAATTTGAACAGCTTCAATTGGACATTCCTGTGAACTGTCCAGGTTCTGAGGCTGAAAAAGCTGAAGCCGAGAAAGCCGAAGCGGAAAAAATTGAACCTACTACCAGTGAGCTGGCTTCTTAAGAAGTGAGCAGGTTTGGGTTGAACATGAACATCAATTTGAGGTGAGTTTGAAGGTTAAACCACCGTGTTAAAAGCAAACAAGTTGATGTTATAAGATCGAGGGTTCGCCCTCAAATGTAACCGGGTCATCGAGTCGTTGGCCCATATTTTAACGAAAATCTAAGCGAAAACTTAGGAGACACTATGAAGAAGCAAGCTTCCGATATGGGTCGTCGTCAATTGCTAAAGGCATTGGCAGTCGGCAGTGCGGCTGGTGCAGTTGCAACTGTCAGTGGACAAGCTCTTGCGGCGTCACCAAGCGTTGAACCAACAACGGCTAAAGGTGATGGTTATCAAGAGACTGACCATGTTCGCAGTTATTACGCGTCATTACGTACCAAGTAATTACGCCATAAGTAAATAACATTAGGAGAGTGTGTGATGCGATTAACCCGCAAAACAGACCAGGCTGAAGTCGCTAAAAAGCCAGCCCTGGGTCTAAACCGTCGTCAGTTCCTTCAGTCTGCAGGTCTTGCAACTGGTGGTATTGCAGCGGCATCAATGCTTGGCGCTGGAATGATGCGTAAAGCTGAAGCAAAGGAAGTCCCCCACAATGCGCCGACAGAAATTAAGCGTACTATCTGTTCTCACTGTTCAGTAGGTTGTGGTATCTACGCCGAAGTACAAAATGGCGTCTGGACAGGTCAAGAGCCTGCATTCGATCATCCATTCAATGCTGGTGGACACTGTGCCAAAGGTGCTGCGCTACGTGAGCATGGCCATGGTGAAAAGCGTCTTAAGTATCCAATGAAGCTGGAAGGCGGAAAGTGGAAGAAGATCTCTTGGGATCAGGCGATTGAAGAAGTCGGTGGCAAGGCATTGGATATCCGTAAGGAATCTGGTCCTGATTCTGTATTCTTCATGGGTAGTGCTAAGTTCTCAAACGAACAAGCTTATATGTACCGTAAATTCGCAGCGATGTGGGGCACGAACAATGTCGATCACTCAGCGCGTATTTGTCACTCTACCACTGTAGCCGGTGTTGCTAACACTTGGGGCTATGGTGCGCAAACTAACTCTTTCAACGATATCCGCAACGCAAAAGCGATGATGTTCATCGGGTCTAACCCGTGTGAAGCGCATCCGGTTGCTATGCAGCATATCCTTGAAGGTAAAGAACGCGGTGCGAAAGTCATCGTTGTTGACCCTCGTTTCACCCGTACTGCAGCTAAGTCTGATGAGTATGTGCATATCCGCCCAGGTACAGATATTCCATATATCTATGGTTTGCTGTGGCATATCTTCGAAAACAAGTGGGAAGATCAATCTTTCATCGACCAGCGTGTATACGGCATGGAACGTATCCGTGAGGAAGCTGCTAAGTGGAATCCTGCCGAAGTTGAAAACGTGGCTGGTGTTCCAAAAGAGCAGATGTACCGTGTGGCTAAAATGCTCGCTGAGACTAAGCCTGGTACCGTAGTTTGGTGTATGGGTGGTACTCAGCATCACGTCGGTAATGCCAACACTCGTGCCTACTGTATCCTTCAGCTTGCCCTGGGTAACATGGGTGTTGCTGGTGGTGGTACTAACATCTTCCGTGGTCACGATAACGTACAGGGTGCAACCGATTTCGGTTTGCTGTTTGATACGCTACCTGGTTACTACGGTCTTAAGACAGGTTCTTGGAAGCACTGGTGTAATGTTTGGGATCTGGATTATGAGTGGGTTAAGAACCGCTTCGATCAAGAGGAACATTTAGGTCAGGTTCCGATGAATTCGACCGGTATTCCATGTTCTCGTTGGCATGACGGTGTACTCGAAGACAAGTCTAAGATTGCACAGAAAGACAATATCCGCATGGCATTCTTCTGGGGTCAATCGGTTAACACTGAAACCCGTGGCCGTGAAGTACGTGAAGCACTGGATAAGATGGACACAGTTGTTGTTGTCGATCCATTCCCGACTATGGCTGGTGTAATGCACAATCGTACAGATGGTGTGTACTTGCTACCTGCTTCAACTCAGTTTGAAACCTATGGCTCTGTCTCTGCATCTAACCGTTCACTGCAGTGGCGTACACAGGTTATCGAGCCATTGTTTGAGTCTAAGCCAGATCATGTGATCATGTACAAACTGGCTAAGAAATGGGGCATCGAGAAAGAGTTCTGTAAGCATATTAAGGTTAACGGCGATGAGCCATTGATTGAAGATATGACTCGCGAATTTAACAAAGGTATGTGGACCATTGGTTACACAGGCCAGAGCCCAGAGCGTTTGAAGATGCACCAGGAAAACTGGGGTACCTTCGATATTAAATCGCTTGAAGCACCAGGTGGCCCAGCTAAAGGTGAGACTTACGGTCTGCCTTGGCCTTGTTGGGGCACGCCAGAGATGAAACACCCTGGTTCACAGATCTTGTATCGCACAGGTCGTGAAGTTAAAAACGGCGGTGGTAACTTCCGTGCACGTTATGGTGTTGAACATAATGGCAATAACATCTTGGCCGAAGGCTCTTATCCTAAGGGGTCTGAGATCAAGGATGGTTATCCAGAGTTTACCGCTGACATGCTTAAGCAACTTGGCTGGTGGGGTGACCTGACTGCTGAAGAGATGAAGCACGCCGAAGGTAAAAACTGGAAGACTGATATCTCCGGTGGTATCCAGCGTGTGGCTATCAAGCATGGTTGTATGCCTTACGGTAACGCCAAAGCACGTTGTATCGTTTGGAACTTCCCGGATGATATTCCTTTGCACCGTGAGCCACTGTATACGCCTCGTCGTGATTTGGTATCTAAGTACCCAACTTACGAAGACCGTATGGTTGCGCGCCTTCCGACCCTGTATAAGACTATTCAGGATCAGGATTTCGCCAAAGACTTCCCAATTGCACTGACCTCTGGTCGCTTAGTGGAATATGAAGGTGGTGGTGAAGAGACCCGTTCTAACCCTTGGCTCGCTGAACTTCAACAAGAGATGTTCATCGAAATCAGCCCGGGTGATGCGGCGGATCGTGGTCTTCGTGACGGTGACGATGTTTGGGTTCACAGTCCAGAAGGCGCAAAAATTAAAGTTCAGGCCATGGTAACTCCACGCGTGATTAATGGTGAGTGCTTTATGCCATACCACTTTGCGGGTGTGTTCGAAGGTGAAAGCCTAGAGAAAAATTACCCTGAAGGCACAGTACCTTATATCGTTGGCGAATCGGCTAACACGGTATTGACCTACGGCTATGATGTTGTGACTCAGATGCAAGAGACTAAGTCTAGCTTGTGTCAGATCACCAAAGCCTAACTGAACTTGATGAGGAGATAAGCCATTATGGCAGTCATGAAATTTCTGTGTGACACCAAACGCTGCATCGAGTGTAACGGTTGTGTCACAGCTTGTAAGAACGAAAACGATTCCGCTCTCGAGTGGGGTATTCAACGTCGCCGCGTAGTAACAATTAACGATGGTGAGCCAGGTGAAGCATCTATCTCAGTGGCTTGTATGCACTGTACCGATGCACCTTGTCAGGCGGTTTGTCCAGCAAACTGTTTCTACAAGACTGAAGACGGCTTAACGCTACACAACAAAGATACCTGTATCGGTTGTGGTTACTGTCTATACGCCTGCCCATTCGGCGCACCTCAGTTCCCTAAAAAGGGTGCTTTTGGTAGCCGTGGCAAGATGGATAAGTGTACTTTCTGTGCCGGTGGCCCGGAAGAGACTCATTCAGATGCTGAACGTCAGAAGTACGGTTCAAACCGCCTGGCTGAAGGTAAGTTGCCTATGTGTGCTGAACTTTGTGCAACTAAGTCGCTGTTAGCGGGTGATGCAGATATCGTTTCAAGCATCTATCGTGAGCGTATTGCTGCACGTGGTAATCCAAATGCGATATGGGGCTATACCCCTAAGACTGGCGCGTAGGACAAATAGGGCTGTGAACTTAGTTCATGGCCCTGTTACTAGTCCGATAAAGGAGTGAGTATGTTATTAAAATCACTGCGTGGCCTGTTTGCTTTGCTGGTTTTACCTTTTGTTTTAACTATGGGGTTAGGTTTGAGCACATCGGCGCTTGCTGTCGATGATCAGACCAGCCAACAGATGGCCAACACTAACGATGCCGATCTATGGCGTGCTGTGCAGTCTGGTGATTCTGGTTATACCACCAAGAAGGGTGTTGATAGTGGCGTTCTGATAAACGTATCGGCTATTGAGGGAACTGAGATAAAGAATCAATATCTCACTCCTGCAATGGCGTTGGCGGTATTGGGTGTATTTGGTGCCTTCGTTGTCTTCTATTTTGTTAATGGTCCCTCTAAGTTGAGCAAGGGCTATTCAGGCAAAATGGTATTACGTTGGTCTAAAGCAGACTTGTGGATCCACTGGGTATTAGCCATCTCATGTTTGGGGCTAATATTCACCGGTATCAACATCATGCTGGGTAAACATATTCTGCAACCCTATGTGGGTGAAGGGATATGGGCCGGACTGATTTATGGTAGTAAGACCATCCATGATTACGTGGGCCCTGTGTTTATCCTATCTTGGATCTTATGTGTCGTAAAATGGATGCCTCTGCAGACATTTAAGATGTATGACCTGAAATGGTTCTTAGTGGTTGGTGGTTACATCAACTTCGGTCCATTCAAGGGTAAGCATCCTGATAGTGGTTTTGCTAATGCCGGTGAGAAGATGTGGTTCTGGACACTGACCCTGTTCGGACTATTCATCAGTGTTTCTGGCATGATGTTAGTTCTGCCTGGCTTAGATCTTCCTCGTGAAGCGTCTTTTGCGGCACTACTGATACACGCTATCAGCGCGATCATCATTATCGCATTTACTATCGTACATATTTGGATGGCGACAGTACTGAGTGAAGGTGGTATGGAGTGTATGAAGTCTGGTTACTGTGATGAGAATTGGGCCGTACAACACCACAACCTTTGGTATGATGAGATCAAGGCTAACGGTACGTTAGAATACAAAGATTAGGCTCTGATTTTGAGCTATAAGTTTTAAGCTGTAAGTCATAAGTAAAAGCGCCTTGGCCTGATAAGCCGGGGCGTTTTTGTGTTTGGAACACTTATCCCTGATCTACATGGAGGTAGAAGGAAGGGATTTGTGTCTGGCTTAAGACTTGTCATTCTGAACTCGTTTCAGAATCTATGGCTTTTATTTTTGAGGGCTTGCTCTGTTCTGTAACTTTCTTGCTCTGTCTTGAGCTTAAGACTTACAACTAAAAACTTCCCCCCTTTTTAACCCTTTAAAACGCAGTTGGCAGTGCTGGATTTTTAGCCGTTCTTAAGCTGTTAAATCCAGGGATTGAAAAGCATTCCTAATTACGCATTCTCTTAAGCATCAATAGATTGAGTATACAAGTTGGTAACAAGTGTAACTCGGATTTTATTGCAAAATTATGCAATAAAAATGAACTAATTTCCAAAACATGATTCGGTTAACACTTTAGAAAATGGGCCGCTGTATTCACGATCTGAATTGGATTTAGATCAATTTATAAATTCTCTATTTCTCCTATATTGCGCGGGTAATTTTTGGATGCTTCTAATAAATAAAGACTTTTTACTTTTTAAGAACTAAGGGTTAACCATTCGGTAACAGGTGCGCCTGGCCGAGTTTATCTATAAAAGTAATCTGACTATTACCAATAAAGAGTGTTCCTTTCATACCAGGAGTAAGAATGAAGAAGCAACAGCCTGATCTGAATCGCAGATCTTTGCTGAAAGCGCTAACTGTAGGTGGGACGGCGAGCGTCGCCCTTGCTGCTACAGGTATCAGTGCCGCTCAAGCAACAGAAAGCAATGTAAGCACTAAGAGTGCTGATGGCTACCATGAAACTGCTCACATCCGCAGTTATTACAATAGCTTGCGTAGCTAATTTAGGAGAAATCGAGCGATGCAATTAACTCGCAAATCCAACGCGGCAACTAAAGTTGAAAAAAAATCTTTAGGAATTAGCCGTCGTCAGTTTATGAAGCATGCAGGTATCACAACCGGTGGTATTGCAGCGGCTTCACTTTTGGGTACAGGCATGATGCGTCGTGCTGAAGCCAAAGATATCCCTCACAATGCTCCAATCGAGATCAAGCGTACTGTTTGTAGTGCTTGTGCGGTAGGTTGTGGTCTTTATGCCGAAGTACAAAATGGTGTTTGGACAGGTCAAGAGCCTGCTTTCGATCACCCGTTCAACAACGGTGGTCACTGTGCGAAAGGTGCTGCACTGCGTGAACATGGTCACGGTGAGAAGCGTCTTAAGTACCCAATGAAGCTCGTCGATGGCAAGTGGAAGAAACTATCTTGGGAGCAGGCTTTCAACGAAGTTGGCGACCAGATGCTGGATATCCGTAAAGAATCAGGTCCTGATTCACTTTACTTTATGGGTAGCGCTAAGTTCTCGAACGAAGGTTGTTACATGTACCGCAAACTTGCGGCTATGTGGGGCACGAACAACGTCGATCACTCAGCACGTATTTGTCACTCTACCACGGTAGCCGGTGTTGCTAACACTTGGGGCTACGGTGCGCAAACTAACTCTTTCAACGATATTCAGAATGCAAACGCAATCTTCTTCATCGGGGCTAACCCGGCTGAAGCGCATCCTGTTGCGATGCAGCATATCTTGCTAGCGAAAGAGAAGAACAACGCGAAACTTATCGTTGTCGATCCACGTTTTTCACGTACCGCTGCTCACTCTGATCTTCATTGTGCACTGCGTCCAGGTACGGATATCCCATTCATCTACGGTATGCTTTGGCATATCTTCGAAAATGGCTGGGAAGATAAGACTTTCATTAAAGAACGTGTGTTCGAGATGGAAACAATTCGTGAAGAAGCGAAGAAATTCCCACCTAAAGAAGTTGAACATATTACCGGTGTAAGTGAAGCTGATGTTTATCAAGCGGCTAAGCTTATGGCTGAAAATCGTCCTGGTACCGTAGTCTGGTGTATGGGTGGTACTCAGCATCACGTAGGTAATGCTAACACTCGTGCTTACTGTATCCTTCAGCTTGCGCTAGGTAACATGGGCGTTAAAGGTGGTGGTACTAACATCTTCCGTGGTCACGATAACGTACAGGGTGCAACCGATTTAGGTCTGTTGTTCGATACGCTACCTGGTTACTACGGTCTTAAGACAGGTTCTTGGAAGCACTGGTCCCATGTATGGGATCTTGAGTTTGATTGGGTTAAGAACCGTTTCGACCAAAACTCCTACCTTGGCCGTATTCCAATGAACACGCCGGGTATTCCTTGTTCTCGCTGGCATGACGGTGTGTTAGAAACGCCTGAGAAGCTAGCTCAGAAAGACCGTGTTCGTATGGCATTCTTCTGGGGACAATCGGTTAACACCGAGACTCGTCAACGTGAAGTTCGTGATGCTCTGGACAAGATGGATACTGTGGTAGTTGTGGATCCATTCCCAACTATGGCGGGTGTGATGCACCGTCGTCAAAATGGTGTTTACCTGCTTCCTGCGGCAACTCAGTTCGAGACTGAAGGTTCTGTGTCTAACTCAGGTCGTAGCCAGCAATGGCGTGAAAAGGTTATTGAGCCATTGTTCGAGTCTAAGACTGACCTTGAGATCATGTACCGTCTGTCTCAGAAGCTTGGTTTTGCCGACGAATACACTAAACGTATCGCTAAAGATGCTAATGACCTTTTGGTTATCGAAGATATCACTCGCGAGATTAACCGCGGTATGTGGACCATCGGTATGTCTGGTCAAAGCCCAGAACGTCTGAAGCTGCACACCCAAAACTGGGGTACGTTCAACAACAAGACCCTTGAAGCCGAAGGCGGTCCTGCGAAGGGCGATACTTACGGTCTACCTTGGCCTTGTTGGGGTACTCCGGAGCAGAAACACCCAGGTACTCAGATCCTATATAACACACACAAGCATGTGCTTGAGGGTGGCGGTAACTTCCGTGCTCGTTATGGTGTGGAATATAAGGGTAAGAACCTGCTTGCCGAAGGCAGTTTCTCTAAAGGAAGCGAAATCCAAGATGGTTACCCTGAATTTACCTCTGAGATGCTTAAGCAACTTGGCTGGTGGGATGACCTTACAGCGACCGAGAAAGCCGAAGCCGATGGCAAGAACTGGAAGACCGACCTTTCTGGTGGTATCCAACGTGTCGCTATGAAGCACGGTTGTATTCCTTATGGTAACGCTAAGGCGCGTTGTATCGTTTGGACCTTCCCGGACCAAGTACCTGTTCACCGTGAGCCGCTTTATACGCCTCGTCGTGATCTTGTATCTAAGTACCCAACTTATGATGATATGCAAGTTCATCGTCTGCCGACTCTGTACAAGTCAATCCAAGAGAAAGACATGACAGGTCAGTACCCGCTGGCATTGACCTCTGGTCGTCTGGTTGAGTATGAAGGTGGTGGTGAAGAGTCTCGTTGTAACCCATGGCTTGCAGAGCTTCAACAAGAGATGTTTGTTGAGATAAGCCCTGCCGATGCTGCCGATCGCGGGATCCGCGATGGTGACACTGTGTGGTTGGAAGGTGCCGAAGGTGGCCGAATCAAGATTAAGGCTATGGTGACACCACGTGTTAAGCCTGGTGTAACTTGGATGCCATATCACTTCGCGGGTGAGATGCACGGCGAAAGCCTTGCACCAAACTACCCAGAAGGTACGGTTCCTTATGTTATTGGTGAGTCAGCGAACACTGCATTGACTTATGGTTATGACCCTGTGACTCAGATGCAGGAAACCAAGTCGTCGCTTTGTCAGATTGAAAAAGCGTAAGTGCAGATAAGCTAGGAGAAATGCCGTTATGGCTACAATGAAATTTTTGTGTGATACCAAGCGCTGCATCGAGTGTAATGGTTGTGTCACCGCTTGTAAGAACGAAAACGACTCAGCTCTTGAATGGGGCATTCAACGTCGCCGTGTTGTGACTATCAATGATGGTCAGCCTGGTGAAGCATCTATCTCAGTGGCTTGTATGCACTGTACCGATGCACCTTGTCAGGCAGTATGTCCTGCGAACTGCTTCTACAAGACTGAAGACGGTTTAACGCTACACAACAAAGATACCTGTATCGGTTGTGGTTACTGCTTATATGCTTGCCCATTCGGCGCGCCTCAGTTCCCTAAGAAGGGAGCTTTCGGTAGCCGTGGCAAGATGGATAAGTGTACTTTCTGTGCCGGTGGTCCTGAAGAGAACCATTCAGATGCAGAACGTCAGAAGTACGGTTCAAACCGTATCGCTGAAGGTAAGCTTCCAATGTGTGCTGAGCTATGTGCGACTAAGTCGTTACTTGCGGGTGATGCTGAGATTATCTCGTCAATCTACCGTGAGCGTGTTGCATACCGTGGCTCTAAAAATGCAATCTGGGGTTAATAGATCTGCTGCGCATTTCTATTGATGCCACTGCGTGGTGCTATTCAGATGCCGATGAGTCATTTGGATGAAAGGGATCTGAATAGCGCAGTCAAGGTGGGCCTTTCTTAAACATTGAGAATGATGATTAGGAATAAATTACTTTGGCTTATATCGCGTGAAAATCCACACCATGTTTTCATGGTGTGGAAGATAAGGATGTAATATGAACAATTGGTTCAAACAGATAGGCTTAACTTTAGTGCTGATGTTTAGTGCTATTGGCCTAGCTCAAGCTGGCTCCTCACAGGGAGCAGAGCAGCCTGTCGCAACGGATGGCCAGATTTGGTCTCAGTTAAAGGCGGGTGCCACAGGTGTCACTACCTCTCATGGTGAGTTCCACAATCAGCCGATCAATACCTATGACCTACGAGTTTTAGAACTTCGTAGTGATCTGCTAGCGCCAGCATTAATGGCTGCGCTATTTGGTATGATCATCATCTTCGTCCTGTTTATCAAAGTGAATGGTATTTCTAAACTTCACGGTGGTTTCTCAGGCAAGTTGGTATATCGCTGGTCTAAGTTTGATGTATCGATTCACTGGTTAGGTGCTATTCCTTGCCTGTTATTGATTCTGACTGGTCTCACTTTGTTGGCCGGACGATTCTTCTTCCAGCCATACATAGGCGAAGGTTTGTGGGCAGGATTTGTCTACGCAGCTAAGCAAGTGCATGACTTTATGGCTATCCCATTCATGTTGGGTTGGGCCTTGATGACTACACTTTGGGCTAAAAACCAGTTACCTAAGATGTATGATCTTAAGTGGATGATGGTGGTGGGTGGTTACATCAACTTCGGTCCATTCAAGGGTAAGCATCCGGATGCGGGTTTTGCTAACGCCGGTGAAAAACTCTGGTTCTGGGCCTTTGCTGTATTTGGCCTGGTTATCTCAGCGTCTGGCATGTTGCTGCTATTCCCGAACTTGTTCGAGCCTAGCCGTACACTGAGCCTGATTGCGCTCGTGCTTCACTCTGTCAGTGCCATCATCATTACCGCTTTCTCAATCGTCCATATCTTTATGGCAACGGTTATGTCTGAAGGTGGTATGGAGTGTATGGTCTCTGGATACTGTGATGAGACTTGGGCAAGCCAGCACCACAATCTTTGGTTTGACGAGATCAAAGAGAACGGTTCGCTTAAGTATAAAGAGTAGACTTTAGTACCTAGGTTCTAGAAGCTAGAATCGATTTTAATAAAACACCTCGTTGGGTAACCTGCGGGGTGTTTTTGTATCAGCAGTATGCTTGAGGTTAGAGTTATACATTTTCCATGTAGGAGCGGCTTTAGCCGCGAATGTTTTATAAGAAGGTTTGAATGCTTTAAGCAAGAGCAGTTTTCAAGCGCTTAGTTTTGTTAATCGCTAAAACATGACTTGCTTAACAAAAAACTCTAGATTTCCTTGTTAGGTGACAGTAACTTATAACCAGTTCACGTTTTGGAATCTCCTCAAATGATACTTTTATGCTTCAAAGTGGTTTTTTTATTTACCGGGTATCATTCGTAAATTTAGAGTGTTTTTCTTTAATTTTCTGACGCTACTCACAAGATGGCTCAGGTAGGAATCTTTATGTCTTCAATTATTCAAACGGCTAGCAGTGAAATCATTAAACCTTATGAGGCTGATATCACTGTGCCCAACTGGATGCTTAGCTCTATGGAGCGAGTAATGCAGTTCTATGTGGATAAGAATCTACGATTGGATACTCAGTCTGCCGACATGATGCCTGCGCCGGTTGAGGGCAAGAAGTACATGCTCTATGCCCACATTCCTTTCTGTCATACGCTCTGCTCGTTTTGTACTTTCCATCGTTTTATCTTCAAAGAAGATAAGGCGCGAGCCTATTTCATCTCCCTCAGAAAAGAGATGGATATGGTTAAGGCGCTCGGCTATGATTTCGAGTCTATGTACATAGGCGGTGGCACCACCACTGTGCTGGAAGATGAGCTTGCCCGCACCATTGAGCATGCTAAGACGCTATTCCCGAGCATTAAAGAGGTTTCCTGTGAGTCGGACCCTCAGCATCTGGATAGCCCCGGGTTTAAACAGCTCGAAGGGTTAGTCGATCGTATGTCTATCGGCGTTCAAAGCTTCAATGATGATATTCTGGCAATGACAGATCGTATCGAAAAGTTTGGCTCGGGTCAGCAGACCTTCGATAAGATTATGGCGGCTAAGGAGTTGTTTCCGATCATTAACGTGGATCTGATCTTTGGTTTCCGAGGGCAAACCGATGAAGTGATTCAATATGATCTGGATATGGCATCGAAACTCGACCCTCGTCAGATCACGACTTATCCTCTGATGATCACCCACCAGACCCGTAAGAGTGTGAAGGGAAAGCTGGCGGCTCCTCAAGGTGATATGGCACGTCAGTATCGTCAAATTCTTAATAGCCTGAACGGGCAATATAACCAGCTTTCAGCCTGGGCGTTTGGTAAGACTAACAACGAAGGGTTTGATGAGTATGTTATCGATTATGATGAGTACTTAGGTGTTGGCTCTGGCTCATTCAGTTTCCTCGATGACACCCTGTATGTGAATAACTTCTCACTACGAAAGTACCAGGAAAATATCGCTGCGGGCCGCATGGGTGTAGAGCAACAGAAGAACTACAGTAAGAAAGATGTGATGCAGTATCGTTTCCTGTTGGGCATGTTCTCCGGTCGTCTCTCCCGTAAGTATTTCCGTGAGACCTTTGGAGTAAACTTAGATACGGCGCTGTTTAAAGAGATGACCTCGATGAAGGTGATTGGCGCAATTAAGAATGACCCAACCGATCCCGACAACTTGATTGTCACAGATAACGGTAAGATGATGGGCCTGTTGATGATGAAAGAGTTCTACTCAGGTATGGATAATGTGCGCGCTCAACTGCGCAAGCCACTGAAGCCCTGTGACATGTAGTCTGTATACTCTTAATTTAAAGGTTGAAGCTTTGCTTCAACCTTTTTTTTGCGCGTTTTTTACCCGTCTTTTGCCTTCAGTCTTGGTCGCTTTAAAGGAAGCGAACAATCGAGATTCTAGCCTGAGAATGTGTTTCAAGTTGTCAGCTTAGCGAAAGCTTAAGTTCCCTTTCTAAGCTGACGACTTCGTTGCGTATCTGCCTGATGAAGGGGTCATCGTAGTTGAGGCGTTCGAACTCTTGTAGACAGGCTTGATAGCGCTTGAGTCTACTCTCAGGAGAGCCTGCTAGCTCAAAATATTCTTCCAAATTAATTATTGAGTCCATTCAACAATCCTACATCCGTTGTGAAATTCTATATTAGCCATTTAAATTGAAGATTAGGAGGCAATGGAAACTAACTGAAAGAGTTGAGTCAATATCAATGTTTATTAAGTGTTTGAAAATCAGCTATCTGTTCGTTTTCCGTTCGCTTTGTTAACCTTATTTAGTTGCCCATTACTGACAGAGTATTGAGAGATCTCTTACAAAAAAATGGGTTAACCTCATCGACTAACGGCTTTAAGGTCTGGATAAGGTCTTGTTGCTAAAATTTTCTTTTCAGGTAGTTTGGAAGCTTGATATACGATTTGGAGTTGCAAATGAAACCACTGTTCCAGACTGAACGCATTATTTGCAGAGAGTTCGAGTTTGCCGATCTTGAGGCATTTGCCGAATACCGTGCACAGCCTGAGGTGGCACGTTACCAAAGTTGGAGTGAATACAGTTATCAGGATGCACAGGATCTGTATGAAGAGATGAAGAAGGTCCCTTTTGCGACAGTGGGTCACTGGTTTCAATTGGCAATTCTAACTAAAGGAGATAAAGACTCTCAGCAGATGCTGGGTGATCTTGCGGTACATTTTATCGATGGACAACAGATTGAGATAGGTTTTACCTTTGCTCCGGATTTTCAGGGACAGGGCTATGCATCGGAGGCTGTGCTGGGGTTATTAACATACCTCTTCAGCGAGTTGAAACCCCACAGGGTGATTGCAACTACAGATTGCGAAAATGTACCTTCCTGGCTGTTGCTCGAACGGGTGGGGCTCCGTCGTGAGGCTCATTTCATTGAGAATGTCTTCTTCAAAGGCGCCTGGGGCAGCGAGTTTCAGTATGCCATGCTAGCCTCAGAGTGGAGAAAAGGGCTTAGTGGCTAGTGAGCTAACACTCTTTTCTACGATTTGGGAATATGCGTTAGACCTGTATTCCTTTACCATCATTAGATGATATCTATTTTCTGGAGCCTCAATGGCTAATATCCTTTTGGTTGCTAACTTGAATTGTGATCGAATCTTAGAGCTCGATAAGCCTCTGCAGACGGGCGGTCGATTTCACTATCAAGATGGAGGGCAAAGGTTGGGCGGTGGTGGCGCTAATACCGGGCTGGGGTTGGTGTGGGCAAATCATAGAGTTGCATTAGTAAGCCAGGTCGGTCGCGATAAGATTGGTGATTGGCTACTTGCCGAAGCAAGCACTCAGGGGATCGATTGTCATCTTATTCAGCGCCATGAGGAGAGCAGCTGTGAGATGTTGTTGGTGATGACTCCCGATGGTGAGCGAACGATTATTCGTCCACAAAGGCCTGTCTTTGAGCTTCCGGCTCCTCCCGTTTGGGGTCAATGGGATGCCGTATATTTTAATTCTTCGGCAGAAGGTTCGGTGAGTTGGGCTAAAACGGCGTTGAATCATTGTACAGTACTGGCACAACTTGCTAAGGATGAGCGTCTCAGACCTTGCCATATTTTGATCGCTTCTAAGACTGACATGCTGGGACGAAGTGAACTTTCTAATTGGGAGTATGGAAAGAGTATTGCCGGTGATTCGCTAAAATATTTTATAGTGACAGATGGAGCCGATGGGGCGCATTTGTATACAGAGGATGGATGCCAGACTGTCCCGGCGGTGGCATCTGATGTGGTCGATACGACCGGGGCGGGAGATGCCTACGCTTCCGGACTTATCCATGGATTAGCGACGGGTCTCACAATTATCGATTCGATGAATGAGGGCGCGATCTGGGCCGCATTTGCCGTTGCAACGCCGAGTTCTATCCCCGGAGACGTACTGAAGCAGTATCTGAATGGGTGAGCTCTGACTATCCGCTCTATGCAATAACTTTGCTTAGCACAGAGGGCGCCTGTCATAAATCCATCATTCTTTTGTCATCTGTCTGTGACATCCGCCCTTTATGCTTTGCGATATGGGTTCTCCTAATGTGTCCTTTCATAGTTTTTAGCTGTTTTTCATCTATTTGCCCCGTTTCCCCAACGGGGCATTTTTTTATCCCCCCTCTCATGCCCTGACTCATTTACGACTATGCTTAAATTCATACAATAGCTTAGGTATCCAGAGTTTAGTGGGTGAGATGCCATGTGGAAGGTGAGTGAGAATAAATAATGGGTAAGACAATTTGGAATGATAAGCGAAAGTTCGTCTGGATCCTTTCCGTTCTGCTTTTTGGTGCTTTTATCGCGACTAGCGGGATCAGTTATCAAGTTGCGCATAGCTCCCTAAGTGCGCAGATAGAAGAAAATACCTTACCCCTGACCAGTGACAATATCTATTCGGAAATTCAGCAAGACTTGTTGCAACCCATTTTTATCTCTTCACTGATGGCACAAGATACTTTTGTCCGTGATTGGGCAATTAATAAAGAGCAAGGTCCCGAAAAACTGATCCATTACCTTAGAGAAATTCAAGATAAGTACGATACCGTGACCAGCTTTTTCGTCTCTGAAAAATCCAGAAATTATTACCACTCCTCTGGCGTTCTTAAACAGATCAAAGATATTGATCCTGAAGATGCGTGGTATTTTCGGGTTAGGTCACTCCCCAGCTCTGAACTTTACGAAATTAATATAGGTCCAGGTTCCGCTGACGCCAAGCAGACTGTTGTATATGTTAATTATAAAGTCTTTGATTTTGAAGGTGGATTTATAGGTGTTACCGGTGTAGGTCTTGCCGTAGAGAGAGTGAGAGTCTTGATTGAACGATACGAGAAACGGTACAACAGGCATGTCTATTTTGTTGACCGTGAGGGCCGCATAACTCTTCATGGTGAAGCATTTACCGGAGGCAAGACAATACAGGGTGCTGATGGGTTGGAAAAGCTGGCAACCCGGATCCTGACCAGCCCGAGTGCGTCTCTGACCTATATCAGGGGTGGAAAAACGGTTTATCTCAATAGTCGTTTCGTCCCTGAGTTTAAGTGGTATCTGATGGTTGAACAGGAGGAGGTCGATAGTGAGAAGAAATTATTAACCACCTTTTGGGCGAATCTAGCCATCAGTTTTATTGTGACTATCGGAATCTTATTGATTGCAAACTTAACCTTGGGGCGATATCAGCGAAAACTGGAGTTTATGGCTTCGACAGACAAACTGACGGGCATTGCCAACCGACAAATATTCGAAGAATATTTTTCCTCGGCGATAGCCGAGGCCGATGAGAGTGAGGCTCCGGTTTCAATTGTATTACTCGATATCGATCTCTTTAAGAGGGTGAATGACACTTACGGTCACAATATCGGTGACTTGGTGATTAAAACGGTGAGCAGCATATTAAAAAACCAGCTAAGAGAGAAGGATATGGTTTGTCGCTGGGGAGGGGAAGAGTTTTTGCTATTGCTACCCAATCTGGAGTTAAGTCACGCCGTCGACGTCGCGGAGCGGATCCGAGGAAAAATTGCCAAGCGAAAGATTAGAGTCAATGAACATGAGGTTTGTGTGACTGTCAGCGCTGGCGTTGCGGAATATAACCACACCGAAAAACCAAACGAGCTTATAAATCGTGCCGATGTTGCTCTTTATCAGGCTAAAGAGTTGGGGCGTGATCAGGTGGTTCTGTCTCATTGAGCGAGGGATTTACGCTCTTAATTGCAAGTTGCCGATTCAATATTCAATTGGCTCAGAGATCCTGCCATCAGAGTCTTGTTGAAGGAGACTCTTGCCGTGAAAGACTCTGAACCCTTCTGTTCTTTTAGTTTACCGATATAGATCTGATTATCATTATCTTGAGCAATGGAGACATCGGTGGAGGCATATGCCTTGTCGATATTGCCTAAGGATCTGATATCAAAGCTTTTGGGTTCAAATGAGCTTGAAGCAAGCGGACTTAAATCAAATTGGCCCTCATAGACACTCAACTGGCTCGTTGGCTGCCCTTTGGCATGATTGAACCCCATTACTACGATTCCATTTTCGTAGCTAACTATTAGTGCCGAGTTAGTGATTTTTATGAGGCGGATAGGATGGTTATGATTTTTGAAATTAAGAACCAAATCTTGCCGAAGACGGCGGTACTTTTCGAGGGAGGTATTTGTACCATCAGGGGTAATCAGGTGATGCGTCATTTGGGGGGCGTGTGCCTCCTTATTGCTTATCGCTGAGGCGATTAGCATAGTGGTGAGAAAAATAGATTTCATATGGCCTCCTGCAATGAAAGCTCATTATGCTGAGAATATAAAAGATGAACCAGAACCAGCATGTATGGCTCTGTATGCCTTTGTCGTTTCAGCTTTACTAGAAAACCTAACCACTGAGATCTTAAGGAGGTCGTGGATATGTATCACTCTTCGAGTGAAGCCTATAATGGCAGTTTAATATTAAAACAGGCTCCACCCATCTCACTATCCGTAATATAGATGTGGCCCTTGTGCTGCTTTACTATCTGCTTAGTGATCGCCAAACCCAGTCCGTGGCCGCCGCTTTGCCTGTCTCTTGATTTGTCCAGGCGAACGAAGGGATCAAAAATTGATTCTCTCTCTTTAGCGGGAATACTGGGACCGTCATTCTCAATAATAATGTGAAGCTGTTCCGGGCTGGCCTGTAGCGATATTCTTACCTCTGAATTGGCATACTTGTAGCCGTTACGGATGACATTTCCCAGTGCTCGCTGCAATGCTCTTACCGATACCGGCGCGATGCAGTTATCTCTGACATTAAGTGTGAGTTTAGTTTCGGTTTCAAATTGAAGATGGTTAAGCTGCTTCTCCAACAAGTTTCCGATGTCGGTAGCTTCCAATGTTAAATTGGTATCGAGGCGTTCCAGCTTAGAGAAGTGCAGTAGCTCTTCAACCATGCTGTTGAGTTCATTCAGATCAGATTGGATCCCTTCCAGGTGAGGCATCTGGTCGGGGCGCACCTTTGAATCATCCAGCATATCGAGATTACATTGAATGCGAAAAATGGGTGTTCTGAACTCATGTGCAACGGCATTTGTCAGGTTTCGGTTACTACTGATGAGTTGTGAAATTCGGTCGGCCATAATATTGAAAGTTTGATTTAGTTTTCCCACGTTATGGAACAGCTTGGTCGATGCTCTGGCTGTAAAGTCGCCATCTGCGAAGGCGATATAGGTTTTCTCCAACCGGCGTAATCTTCTGGCTAGAAAGAAGAGCACGATAAACGTGATGATAGCGAGTGAGGTACAGATTTCGACCAGAATCAGCCATTCCTTTTTACTAACCTGCTGCATAAAGGCTGAGTTCATATCGGCAGCGACTCGATAGATTTTCTGTTTATCACCAAAGACAAGATAGGCGATGTTTTCTTCGGCATCTTCGATAAAAAATTTGTTATCTAAGAGGTGAGATCTTAGCTCTTCACTAATTTCAGGACTTGTTGACTGATATATCTCTAAGGTTAAATGCATCTTCTCCGTGAACGTTTTATATGAACGTTCGGCTTGCTCTTGTCCTTTTAGTTCGGCTATTTCGGTCAGTAGGCCTATAGTTGCTGAGATGTCACTGCCTAGTGAAATCTCTTCAATTTCATCGGTAGAAAAAAGCTCAAATTGATCCATTGCTATCATGGCGATAAAAAAGGTGACTAAGATAGTGCCATAAGATAACAGAAACAGTCGCTTCATCAGTTTTCCTAACGATTAGTTGATATTGAAACAATTACCAGCGGTCCGGTACAAACAGATAGCCCTTAGCTCTGACAGTGATAATCTTTCGGGGAAGAGCAGGGTTATCGCCGAGTTTCTTGCGCAATACCACTATCTTATTGTCTATGGTGCGATCGATGCCGTCGTATTCGATACCGCGAATCGTCTTGACTAAGAAGTCGCGGGATAAGACTTCGTCGGCATGGGTCGCGAGTAGCCACAGCAGATCGAACTCACTGCTGGTAAGCTTGGCATCGAGCTTTGCCAGGCGGCACTGTTTACGTTGATTATCCAGATAGAGCTCACCAAATGTGAGCTCTTTAGATATTGGCTTTGGATTATCGGCGTGACGTCTGAGTAGCATACGTAGCCTAGCGAGAAGTACTCTGGGCTGTACAGGTTTGACGACAAAGTCATCGGCACCCATCTCGAGTGCTGCGACCTGATCCATATCATCTTCACTCGCAGTCAAAAAGAGCAGCTTGCCATTGTATTGAGGCTGAATTTGACGGCAAATCGTAAAACCATCTACATTCGGCAGCATAAGATCGAGGATCACAATGTCAGGTTGTTTATCTATGATGGTGGCGACGGCATCGGCACCATCATTGACGCAAGTGACCCGAATATGTTGCTTTTCTAAGTAACATGAAAGCAGTTCACTGATCTTTTCATCATCCTCAACGAGTACGGCGGTTATATTGTTCATCTCTTCCGGGGGCTGCTGCGTTATCTCTGGCAAATTTAGCACTCCTTGTCGGTATCCGACAGAATTATTGTCAGTAAATTGGGCTATATGTGCCAAATATTCAAATTAGCTATCGAATCTAATCTTGTTAAGAATGTAGCGTGTATCGTAAACCCGTGACGCTTTTTCTGTTTTCTCGTTTAAACCGGTGACTTCGACAATGACAGATGTTTCATTTTCTATATTGCCTAAACCATATAGCCAGTCATCGCTCTTAAAACCAACCCCGCTATTGGCTATAGCGTCTTTATTGTTCTGCTCACTATTGAGAACAAAGTAAGGATAATTAGCGCCATCGGCCAACTCAGCTGCTTTTCGCAGCATATATTTTCTGGCAAGTGCACGATCGGTATAAGTATTACCAATAAAGCCAATTTGCCAGCTGTCTTCGGCTATCTGGGTAATATCAAAGCCCTTGCCGAAGCTCCAGAATGACTTCTGGGTATCGTAGGAGGTGGCACAGCCGGAAACGGATAAAATAACTAATGTGCAGGTCGCAAAACGGCGAATAAAGTTCATCATCTAGCCTTAAGTAAGTAGGTCGTCTAACATTGGTGTCATTATCTTTGTTGCTTCAGATGAGAAATACCCCCACTTTGTATGGATATGTCCGTTCATTGTTAGGGCGTGTAGAGTTATCGGTTGAATTTTGTTCAATAATCATGGGGAGAGTTAGATGTCGAAAGGTATACTCGTAAATCGGCTATCTGGACTGTATCTGGGCAGTGAGACTCGTCTTGAGTCAGGGATTCCCAGTGGCATAGATCAAAAAATGACAGCTACCGAACTAGATGTTAGCGTTGAGGCGGTATTTGGTGATGCTCAAGCCGATCCTCGTCATCACGGCGGGCCAGATCGTGTGTTACATCATTTTCCCCGTGAGCACTACGGCCAATATCGCCGCTGGGATATGATGGCTCAGTTTAAAGATGCCCCTGCGATGGGGGAGAACATCAGCACTGTTGGTTTGGATGAGAGCCAAGTGTATATCGGTGATATTATCGCTATTGGAGACGTTGAGCTGCAGGTTACTCAGCCCAGATCGCCCTGTTTCAAACTAAATAAACAGTTTGGTCACAAAGAGTTTGCTTATGCTATGCAGACCAGTGGTCTATGTGGCTGGTTCTATCGTGTGCTTAAGCCCGGTCAAATACTTATTGATAATGGCGTCACACTGATTGAGCGTCGCACCGAGATCAGTGTCCGGGAGGCGATGACTCTCTATTTTACACCTGAGTTTGATGCTCGCGCCTATGACAGACTGGCTTCTTGTGAAGGCCTTGCTATCTCCTGGGTAAATAGCTTACAAAGAAGGTTAGAGACTCAGAAAATTGAGGACTGGCAGATGCGTCTGTTTGGTCCACAAGCAGATTAATACCAATTGGTATAAAGATGTGATCGCTTTCTTATACCGATTGGTATAAATCAATAATTCAAGGAGAGATAAGGTGACAGATCAAGCACAAGCGTTGACGCAAGATGAAAAGAACATGGGGATCGTGGTTCATGTCGCCAGTTTTGCCGGCTACATTATCCCTTTCGGGAGCATTCTCGGCCCTTTGATCGTCTGGCTGATGCAGCGAGAGGAGATTCCATTTGTCGATGAATGCGGACGTAACTGTCTGAACTTTAAGATCAGCATGATGATCTATGTAATAATTAGTTTTGTACTGATGTTTGTGGGTATAGGCTTTATTCTGGTTGGTATACTGGCGGTACTCGATATCGTGCTGACTATCATAGCGGCGATGAAGGCCAGTGAGGGGATATGTTATAAGTACCCTATGACCATCAAGTTTATCAAGGTGCGAAACTAATTGATTATAACTATTCAAACTTGAGTTCCTAGGTTCTAGAACCTAGGAACTCAAGTTTATGAACTCAAATTGTTTTATACCTTAAAGCCCGCCACCAAAGTATCCAGGCGATGAGCAAGTTGGTTGAGTGATTGGCTCGCTTGAGCAACAGCTTCAGAGGTGTCAGCAGTTCTTTGTGTTATGTCACTGATCTCGGTGACATTGCGATTGATATCTTCAACTACGGTTGACTGCTCTTCAGTCGCTGCGGCCACCTGAATGTTCATGTCTGTAATATGACCAATCTGCTCACTTATCCCCGATAACGACTGGCTCGCCTCATCGACGGCCGTCACACCTTCAATCGAGCGGGAACGACTCTGGGTCATGGCATCGACCGCTCTGCTAGCTTCAGATTGCAACTTATCGATCATGATCTGTACTTCATTGGTCGAGGTTGCCGTGCGCGAGGCAAGGTTACGAACTTCATCGGCGACGACGGCAAATCCACGTCCCGCTTCACCTGCTCGTGCCGCTTCGATTGCGGCATTGAGCGCGAGGAGGTTAGTCTGCTCGGATACGGCACGGATAACATCTAAAATACCGCCAATCGACTTTGTATGTGTGGCTAGAGATTCAATGACCTCTCCGACCTGCTCTACATCATTCGATAGCTGGTTAATGGTATCGCGGGCTCGGGTGACGACAACCTGGCCTGTATTGGATTCGGTATCGGCGTTTCTTGCAGTATCGGCGGCCTGAGCAGCATTACCGGCGATTTCATTAACGGTTGCTCCCATCTCATTGATGGCGGTAACGACCATCATGGTCTGATCTTTCTGTAATTGACTATCGGATAGGGTTTGCTGTGCCTGATTGGCGACATCTTTAGCCGATAGGCTTAACTGCTCACTGGTTTCGGTGACTTCAATGATAGAGCCTTGGATTTTACTGATGAAGCTGTTAAATCCTTTTGCGAGTTGAGTGAGTTCATCATTACCTTCGACGGGGAGGCGTTGACGTAAGTCACCTTCACCTTCACCAATATCTTGCAACATAGAGGCAACGACTGAGATGGGACGACTGACTGAGCCGGCAACAAAAGTGGCCAATACGATAAAACCTGCGGCAATCAGCAGCGTCCAAATTAAGATCTTGTAGGCAGACTCTTCGAGTAGGGCAAAAACCTCTCCTTCAGGTACCTGTGCAATCAAATACCAATTCATCGATGGAATATAACTACTCGCGACAAGCATAGTTTCACCATCGACTTCGGTTTTTAATAAGCTAAAGTCGCTGCGATTAAGCAGGCTATTGGTGTTGCTGCCTTGATAGAAGCTATTGAGATCGGCACTGCCGATCTTAGAAGTATCTTGGTGCAATTTTACCTGGCCTTTAGCATCGACAAGGTAGACAAAACCAGTTTCTTCAATTTTAAAGGAGGCGAGTAACCTGACCATATCATCGAGTGACTTCGCCAGTCCGACTAAGCCCCGGCCATTAGGTTGCTGGTAGTTGATAAACAACTTTACATCGCCATTGGCTTCGGTAAAGACATTGAGCATGCGCTCCGTGCCACTGTTTTTATAATCGAAGAACCAGCCATCTTGAGATGGAGTCAGCTCACGCAAGAAACCGTCCTGAGTATAATAGGCAGCCGTTTCACGATCTGCGAATGATGCTTGTGCCAAACCATACTGCTGGGTGATATCTTTAAGCTGATTGGTGACCAAGCTTTCGCTATCTGCAGGTCGCCCATCTTCTAACCATTGGATTAGCATGCGGCTATTAGCAAGTTGCTCGGCGGCATTCATTAAGGTTGAAATGTCGAGTTCAACCTTGTTGCGGATCTGCTGCAACATGTTTGGCATCTCTGAGCCTAACATTCTCTGCTCAACAATCTCCTTCGCACTGCGCTGACTGAGCACGCCAACCAGAATAGTGGACAACAATACGGCGAGGGTCACCGTAAGTAATATCTTTTGTTTAATTGTGAGCATATTAAATTTCATAGTTAGCAGCCTGCTTATTTATGAACCGATTGAACTTCGGTTACCAAAGTCATGAAGCCTGTGATCTGGTAATAAAAAAATAGATAACTCTAAACAGTTTATCGAGCCGTTCAGATATTAGTTTAGTAGGATATTGGATTTTTTTTCTGAAAGAAAAAATTAGCGTTTGCTTGTTTTGTAACGCTTTTATTAGAGAAGAAGATTATGGTTATTTTTTGACTCGATTGCAATGCTTTCTTTAGGGGGGGAGTTGCAAAGCGCGCACTTATGCGCGCTTTTTTATGCCTCTTATCTAACTACATATTCGGGTAGTTTGGTCCACCACCACCTTCAGGAGTGACCCAGGTGATATTCTGGCTAGGATCTTTGATGTCGCAGGTTTTGCAGTGAATGCAATTTTGAGCATTGATGACGAATTTGCTTTCACCTGCCTCTTCAACAATTTCATAGACCCCTGCCGGGCAATAGCGCTGAGCAGGTTCATCAAACCTGACTAAGTTCACATCGATAGGGATGCGTGCATCTTTCAGTCGAAGATGACATAGCTGATCTTCTTCGTGAAAGGTATTTGACAGGTAAACCGACGAGAGCTTATCGAAACTCAGCTTTCCGTCGGGTTTTGGGTAATCTATCTTACTATAGCTGTTTACATCCGCCATTTGAGTATGATCGGGTTTTTCATCCCTTAAGGTGATGGGGAACTTGCCACCAAACCAGTTTTGGTCAATATAGTTGAAGGCGCCGCCGAGATAGGTACCAAATTTATGCATTGCCGGGCCGAAGTTACGTGACTTATATAACTCATCGTGTAACCAGCTCTCTGTGAACCTGTCATTGAAGCAGTCGAGATCTTTACCACCCTCAACACCAGCAAGAAGTGCCTGTGCGATAGTTTCGGCTGCCAACATGCCACTTTTCATGGCTGTATGAGTACCTTTCACCTTAGCAAAGTTTAAGGTACCAGCATTACAACCAATAATAAGCCCTCCGGGGAAGCTCATCTTAGGTAGAGAGTTTAAGCCCCCCTTAGTGATGGCGCGTGCCCCATAGCTTAAGCGCTCACCTCCGGTCAGGAATTTCGAGATGACCGGGTGAGTCTTATAACGCTGGAATTCATCGAATGGACTCAGGTGTGGGTTTTGGTAATTCAGATCGACAATAAGGCCCACTGCGATCTGATTATCTTCGAGATGATAGAGGTAACCACCACCGGATGCGCCCTCAGTTAACGGCCATCCGCCGGTATGAACAACCTTACCCTGTTCATGCTGTTCGCTGGGAACTTTCCAGATCTCTTTAAAGCCTAAGCCGTAGTGCTGTGGCGTCTTGCCATTATCTAAGTGATACTTCTCGATGAGCGACTTGCCCAAATGGCCGCGGCAACCTTCACTGAAGACGGTATATTTTGCGTGAAGCTCCATGCCTGGCTCAAAGCTATCTTTAGGCTCGCCATCGGCACCAATGCCCATATCACCAATCAAAATACCCTTTACACTGTCATCGTCATTAAAGAGCAGTTCACTCGCAGGAAAGCCCGGGAAAATTTCGACGCCAAGCTCTTCTGCGCGTTCGGCGAGCCAGCGTGCCAGGTTACCTACGCTGATGATGTAGTTACCTTCGTTATGCATCGTTTTTGGTAGAAGATAGTTAGGCATGGCGCGTGAAGCGGTCGCCGAGCTTAACATATGGATCTCATCCGATTTGACGGCCGTGTGAAGTGGTGCGCCTTTTTCATGCCAGTCGGAGAATAGTTCATCCAGTACTGTAGGCTCAAATACCGCGCCGGAGAGAATATGAGCTCCAACTTCCGAGCCTTTTTCTACAACACAGACAGTAATTTCCTGGCCACTGTCTTTCGATACCTGCATAAGTCGACACGCTGTTGCCAGGCCTGCGGGGCCGGCTCCAACAATGACGACATCGAACTCCATCGATTCGCGTTCCATCACTTCACCTCTAGTCGGTCACTTCTCCCCGTTAAACGGGTGTTTTAATCAGTCCCTCCACCATACCGCAAAAATGATCAATGGCACAGAGTTTAAACAGTGATTCCCGTCTGTCTGATACTAATTATGTATGTGAGTGGTGTCACAAAATGTTAACGCCTGATTGATCTTGAGCAAGGAATACAGCAATTCAGCTATGGATCGAATTTGAAATAGGACTATAATCAGCCCTGACGGTTCTCCGAGCTTTTTGTCCTACGTCAACAGATACGGACGCTAAGCCGTGGCAATAACGCCACCGGGGTGTGAACAGAAATGCTCTCACCTCCCCTTACTTGGAAAGGTGATCATGTCTCAACTACAAGACAAATTTGGTCGAAGATTTCACTATTTGCGTATGTCTGTTACGGACGTTTGCAACTTCAAATGCACTTATTGCCTTCCTGACGGTTATCGTCCCGATGGACGTTCTAAATTTTTAGCGTTAAGCGAAATAGAAAATCTGGTCGCCGCTTTTTCAGAAGTCGGTACTCAGAAGATCCGCATTACAGGTGGCGAGCCCACCCTGCGTAAAGATTTTGCCGATATCATTCGAGCGGTTGCCGACAACGATAATATTAAGACCATTGCGACGACAACTAATGGCTATCGTTTAGAGAAACACGCTAAAGAGTGGTATGACGCCGGGCTGAGGCGGATTAACGTCTCAGTCGACAGTCTCGATCCTAAGATGTTTTATCAGATCACCGGTGAAAATAAGTTCGATGAAGTGATGCGTGGGATTGATGCAGCGCTCGAGGCGGGTTTCGAGAGGGTGAAAATCAATGCCGTACTGCTCAAAGGGTTTAACGATAAAGATCTGCCGCGTTTTCTGCATTGGATTAAACATACCCCGATAGACTTACGTTTTATCGAGTTGATGGAGACGGGTCTCGGGCACGATTACTTTCACGCACACCATTTGGCGGGAGCCGATATAAAGTCACAGCTCGTAGAGCAGGGCTGGACTTATGATCAGCCTGCTGCCGACGATGGCCCCGCTCAGAATTTTAGTCATGAGGAGCATAAGGGGCGTATCGGCTTGATCATGCCTTATGAGAAAAACTTCTGTGCAAGTTGTAACCGTTTACGGGTCTCTGCAAACGGAAAACTCCACTTATGTCTGTTTACCGAAAATGGTGTCGATCTCCGTGACCTGCTTCAACATGAGAGTCAAAGGGCTGAGCTTGTTGAGCGCCTTCATGGGCAACTTGCACAGAAGAAAGAGACCCATTTCCTCCACGACGGCATCACTGGTGTGACTCAGCATTTAGCTTCCATCGGCGGCTAGTCGATAAATAGGGCAAACTTTTACTCTTGTTTAAGTTTGCCCCAAATGGCTCTGTGTTTCACATCTATCGGTAGTTAATCATTTCATGAGCAGCTTCAAGTACATAACGCAGTGGGATGAGTATAATTTCATCGTTAAACATAGAGTTACTATCAACTACAGTTTAAGAGATTAATTTATGGGACACTGCACCAACACTCAATTTGTACCATTAAACATCGCTGTACTCACCTTGTCTGACTCTCGTGACTTAAGCCAGGATACCTCCGGACAATTTCTGGAAGATAATCTGCTCGAGGCCGGTCATACACTTGTCGATCGTAAATTGATAAAAGATGATAAATACGAGATCCGCGCTGTGCTGTCTCAATGGATAGCATCCGGTGAGGTGCAGGTTATTATCACTACCGGCGGGACCGGATTTACCGTGCGTGATAATACTCCTGAAGCGGTCAAGCCCCTGTTCGACAGAGAGATAGAGGGCTTTGGCGAGCTGTTTCGTCATGTTACTTATACAGAATTAGGCACATCGACGGTGCAGTCGAGAGCGCTGGGTGGTTTTGCTAACCAGACCGCTATCTTTTGCCTGCCAGGTTCGACCGGAGCTTGTCGTACTGGGTGGACAAAAATAATCAAACAACAGCTAGATGCAACACATAGACCCTGTAATTTTGTGATGCATGTGAAAAAAATATCGGGTTAAATCGTAGTCCCGGTATTACTAAGTAGCAATACCGGGTGAGTTTTCTATTTGAATTGCGTTAATGTAAAAGGTCAAAACTGATGTCGAATGAATTTACTCATATCAACGCCGATGGCAATGCTCATATGGTTGATGTGACCGAAAAAGCGGTAACCGAGAGAGAAGCCAGAGCCGAAGCCTACATCGAAATGGCGGCGGATACCCTGAAGATGATCATGAGCGGCAGCCATCACAAGGGTGATGTGTTTGCAACGGCTCGTATTGCAGGCATTCAGGCGGCAAAGAAGACCTCGGATCTTATTCCACTGTGTCATCCCTTGATGTTGACTAAGGTTGAGGTCGAGCTGGAGGCTCAACCTGAATTTAATCGCGTGCGTATCACCAGCTTGTGTAAGCTTTCGGGTAAGACGGGTGTTGAGATGGAAGCATTAACGGCAGCATCTGTTGCAGCTCTGACCATTTATGACATGTGCAAAGCGGTTCAGAAAGATATGGTGATCTCGCAGACACGTCTGTTAGAGAAGCGTGGCGGTAAGTCTGGTCATTTTAAGGTATAGAGATTAGTTATGATAAACGTATTATTTTTTGCGCAGGTGAGAGAATTGTTGGGCGAGAGTGGTCTTCAGGTCGAAGCGACAGATGAGGTGAACTCTGCAGAGACGCTGCGCGCAGCCCTCGCAGCCAAAGATGAGAAGTGGGGTCGGGTGTTAGCCTCCGATAAGTTGCTTGTTGCGGTAAATCAAACCATCAGTAGTTGGGATACGCCGGTACAAGATGGCGATGAAGTTGCCTTTTTCCCACCAGTTACCGGGGGATGATCATGTCTTCGAATTTGAATAAGGTTCTGGTACAAACTGAAGATTTTAGCGTGCCAGAAGAGTACGCCCTGATTGCCGATGATAACAGTGATGGCGCTGTGGTCACTTTCGTCGGCAAGGTCAGAGACTTCAATGACGGCAGCGTGGTTACCGATCTGACGCTGGAGCATTATCCTGGCATGACAGAAGCTGTATTAAACCAGATAGCTGTCGAAGCGCGTGAGCGTTGGCCTTTAAATAATGTGACGATTATTCATCGTGTCGGGACTATGGCACTGGGTGAGCAGATTGTGTTTATTGGTGTGACCAGCGCTCACCGTAAAGCGGCATTTGCAGCTTGTGAGTTCTTGATAGACTTTCTTAAAACCAAGGCTCCCTTCTGGAAGCTGGAAGCCGGTGAAAGCGGCAAGAGCTGGGTAGAAGCTAAAGATGCCGATGAGCAAGCGGCTAAGATGTGGGATAAGTAGCTTTTACTTAGGGTATCTTCAAGCGTCAAGGCTTGGCATATTTCGGGAAGGAAGTGATGAAGACGTTGAAAGGGCTGATCGCGCTTTGTGTTGCAAGTTTACTGCTGTTGTCAAACATGAGCGCGCAGGCCGCGAGTCATGATGTGCCTGCGATTGCTGCGGCATCAAATATTAAGTTTGCGCTCGATGAAATTGCCAAGCAGTTCACCAAAGATACCGGTGAAAGGGTAAGGATTTCTTATGGTTCTTCGGGTAACTTTGTGGCGCAGATTAAACATGGCGCTCCCTTTCAGATGTTTATGTCAGCCGATGAAAAGTATACTCATCAGTTAGCCTTGTCGGGGGAAACGGTTGATGAGGGGCTGCTTTATGCGGTTGGACGATTAGCCATTGCGGCACCGAAAAGCTCTCCGCTGGAGTTAGATCCTGAGCTCAGTGGTCTTAAGTCTTTGTTGAAATCGGGTCAGATGCAACGCTTTGCCATCGCTAACCCGGATCATGCCCCTTATGGTGAGCGTGCGCGCGAATTGCTGCAGAATATGGGTCTTTGGGCGTCGATTGAGCCTCAGCTTATCTATGGTGAGAATGTCTCGCAAGCGGCCCAGTTTGTCGTTAGCGGCTCTACCCAAGGTGGTATTATAGCGCTCTCTTTAGCGATAGCCCCTCAATTTCAAAAAATGGGTCACTATCAGGCATTACCAGCCGAGCTGCATGCTCCCTTATATCAACGTATGGTACTCACCAAAAAAGCGGGTGCAACGGCTAAGGCATTCTATGCCTACCTTCAAACCGAGACTGCCCGTGAGGTATTTATCGAGTTTGGGTTTGGTTTACCAGACTCCTCGACCCATATTGAATCGGGTAATTAACGGATGGATTGGGAAGCGCTCTGGTTATCAATCAAGCTGAGTAGTGTCACAGTTCTTATTTTGATCCCTTTCGCCATCTTGCTTAGCCGTTATCTGGCTTATCATCACTTTACCGGCAAGTCCTGGATTGAAGCCTTGATCATGGTGCCATTGGTGTTGCCGCCTACGGTGATCGGATATTATTTGCTGGTGGGGCTTGGCAGTCAATCCTGGTTTGGGCTATTACTGGAAGAGCTACTGGGTCATCAGTTGGTCTTTCATTTTTCCGGCTTGGTCGTGGCCTCTATTTTAGTCAATATTCCTTTCGCGGTTCAGCCTATACAGCGTGCCTTCGAGGCAGTGCCTGAAGATGTTCGGGATGCGGCAGCGTGCTGCGGGATGAGCCGATTGAAGGTGCTTTTTAAGATTGAGCTTCCTATGGTATGGCCCGGTGTATTGACCGCTTTGGTGCTGTGCTTCTCCCATGTCTTAGGCGAATTTGGTGTCGTCCTGATGATGGGGGGCAATATCGCCGGAGAGACTAAGACTATCGCCATCTCCATCTATGACAGTGTACAGGCATTCGATTTTGCCAGTGCCGGACAGATGTCTCTGGTGTTACTCGTTTTTGCTGTAACCGTATTGGCATTTACCACCAGTTTGTCCAGACGCATGGGAGCGGCACATGTCTCAAGACGTCGGTGATCTTTATTGTCGTATTAAGCAAGATAAGCAGATAAGGCTCGATGCCGAATTTACCTGTAAGGCTGGTGAGGTCATGGCGGTTGTTGGCCCTTCCGGTGGCGGTAAATCGACTCTGCTTCGAATGATTGCTGGCTTGAATCAACCTGAGTCGGGTGAGATCCGCTACGGAGATATGCCTTGGTTTAAAGGTGATGCCAAGGTAAACCTGACCCCTCAGCAGCGGCACCTGGGTTATGTGCCTCAACATTTTGGCCTGTTTCCTAACTTAACTGCGCTCGAGAATGTGGTAGCCGCGCTGGATCATATACCTAAGTCTGAGCGGGTTTGCCGCGCGAAAGAGTGGCTGGAAAGAGTTAACCTTCATGGCTTGCCCGATCGTTTACCTGCCAACCTGTCCGGTGGACAGAGACAGAGAGTGGCGTTGGCCAGAGCGCTTGCTCGAGAGCCGTCGGTACTCTTGTTAGATGAGCCATTTTCTGCCGTGGACAGAGAGACCCGTGAGCGTCTCTACCTTGAGCTGGCCAGACTTAAAGAACAACTTTCGATTCCCGTTATCATGGTGACTCACGATCTTAATGAGGCGCTACTGCTTGCCGATAATATGATTTTGATAAGTCAGGGTAAGATGTTGCAACAGGGGATACCTCAGGAGGTATTGACTCGTCCTCGTAACGAAGCGGTTGCTAAGCAGATGGGTTTACGTAATCTGTTCGATGCGCATGTGATTGCTCAGGAAGAAGAACGCCAGATCACCTGGCTTAAGTTTGGTGAACACCTGATCGCCAGCACTTACTTCGAGAGCCTAGAGGTTGGGACTAAAGTACGTTGGGTGATCCCAAATCAGGGCATACGATTTAATTCGATTAAACAGGGCAGGCTCTGTCGGAGTTTCAATAAGTTAGATATCACCATAGACTCGATGTTGACCATGGGGGAAACCGTCAGAATCGTCGCGAGTGTTAAGGGCGTGCGCCATCAGATTAATGCCGAGGTGCCACTGCATCTGGCAATAAAACTTGAGCTGGCAAAAGGGGTTAATACAACGGTTGCCTTAAAATCTGAGCTGATCCATATTCTGGAGCATCAATAGGTAAGACCCTACTTTCGGGCGAGCGCAGGCAAGCGGTATTTCCTGCTCCCATTTATGATCAAACATTAATCTGGTTTCCATCTCTCCTTTACAGTTAAACGCATAAGATTAGCCTTAACTTAAACGGAGAACTCAAAATGCCTAAAAAATTAACTGGCTCTATCATTTTATCTTGTGTATTAACCCTGCCTGCATTTGCTGCCTATAACGGTCCGGGAGTTAATAGCCATGCAAAAACGGCGGCCGAAGCCAGTAAAGCGAAAGATGACACCCCAGTAGAGCTGACTGGACATCTGGTTAAAAGCTTAGGCGATGAAAAGTACCTTTTCCGGGATTCGAGCGGCGATGTTGAGGTTGAGATTGATGATGCGCTTTGGCGTGATATCGAAGTATCCAGCGATACCACAGTCACACTCAGAGGCGAGGTCGATGATGAGTGGCAAGGTATCGAGATAGAAATTGACAGTATCGATCTGATTCACGAATCGGGCGTTTAGCCGCTGAGTCACCTTATTAGAGTCTGTAAGTAGTAAAACTACTTTGACTCAGATAGGCTCAGATAGGCTCAGTAGAAGTAAAATTGGCAGTAGAATTATCTGAACGGTAACTGTTTTTTCTTTATTGATATAAGATGAAACGAGTATAAATGATAACGGAGGAGCAATGGCTCGTTGGCTAGTTAGTTTAGTTCTTTTTTCAAGTACCGGTTTTTCTGGCGCATGTCTGGCTGGGGCCTCGGTATTGGAACTGCTCTCAGATGGGCAAAATATCTCTCCGCAAACGTTTATGCTACAAGTCGAGAAAGACTACCCGGGTGTAATAAGCGAATTTGAAATAGATGTTGAGAAGGGTGAGCTAATCTATGAGATTAGCGTTATAGACACCAGTGCTGAAACTATCACAGAATTTGAGTTCAGAGCCAAAGATGGCCGACTTATCCATCAACAGGTTGAGTCTTTAGAAGCCGATGATAAAGATGAGCTTAAAGCTGTGAGTGCGATGGAAGATGAGTCATTAACTTTTAGTTATCTGGTTAAACAAGCGATGGCTGGCAGCCAGGCGCACATTGTGGAAGCGCAACTGGACCACGACCTTAATATCAGTTATCTGGAGTTAAAACTGTTAGATGGAAACGGTAAGAGTAAGATTGCATTCGATATTAAAACTCAACGTCCTCTACCAATGCTTAAATGGAACTAGGTTACCTGTATGAAAATTTTACTTGTAGAAGATGATGCAACCACCATCGAATATGTGGTTAAAGGCTTTATGGAGCAGGGACATAACATCGAGACCGCAAGTGATGGTCATCAGGGCTTACTCCTCGCGACAAGTATGAAGTATGACCTGGTGATACTCGATCGTATGCTACCTCAACTTGACGGCTTGAAGCTGCTTGCTGCACTCAGGGCTACAGGTAGTCAGACACCGGTATTGATCCTTTCGGCCCTAAGCCATGTCGATGAGCGTGTAAAAGGCTTGAGAGCGGGTGGTGATGATTATATGACTAAGCCGTTTGCCTTCTCAGAGTTACTTGTTCGCGCCGAAAAACTGATGCAGAGAGGTTTTTCTCAGCCTGCCGATACCGAGCTGTCAGTGGGGAACTTGGTGATGGAGTTGCTTACCCGTAAAGTGACCTTAGACGGTACCGAACTCATGCTGCAGCCTAAAGAGTTTCAGCTGCTAAAGTACTTGATGGAACACCCAAACCAAGTCATTAGCCGCACACTGTTATTCGAAGCCGTATGGGATTACCATTTCGATCCCCGTACCAATGTGATTGATGTTCATATCGCTAAACTCAGACGTAAATTTGAAGAGCTGGGGTTTGGTGAGCTGATTGAAACCGTTAGAGGTGCAGGTTATCGCCTCCGCCAAGGGCATTAAGCCATATCAGAGTAGTGCCTGGCGCATTACCATTATCTTTTCGGCTCTTGTTACCTTAATCATAGGTACCTTGCTATTTGGCATGTACCGACAGTTGATGAACGAGCAGGAGTTGCAAACCGATCAACATCTCGCGGCTGAAAAAGCCCGCTATCAGCAGATGGCACTGACCTTAGATCGAAGAAGCTTCGGTATACAGGTTAAGACTGCCGATCCAAAAACCGCGCTGGTTGTATGGCGTAACTCATTCGACTTGGTTGGCGCATTGAGTTTGATGCCCGATGATATGCCTATGCTGCCTCAAACCCGAGAGTTTCCGATATTAACCGGTGGGCCGGATAAGTTACATATTCTTACCGGCGGCTTAGTCATGACCCGTTATGGTCCGGTATTAATTGCCACGCGTACCGACCAGCTAGCTACACTGATAGACAGGTTTGTTAATGCTGCTATCACGGCCCTGATGTTAACCATAGTACTGACTCTGGCCTTAGGTTATCTGTTCTCTAAGGCGATTTTACGTCGTTTGGTGCAATATAACCGTCTGAGTCGTCGCATTGAGCGGGGAGAGTACTCGACACGTTTTCCTGTCAGTTGGCGCCAAGATGAGTTCGATATGCTAGCCAGCAAGTTTAACCGGGTGCTCGATACATTGGAGAACAACTTGGCGGCAGTGCGGGGGGCGACAGACAATATTGCCCACGATCTAAGAACGCCTCTGTCACACTTAAGGATTGGTTTAGAGCAACTACCTGATAAGTCCTGCGAAGAGTTACCTGAAGCCTGTGCCATATTGACTGAAAAGTTAGATCACTGCCTGGCGACATTCGATGCCATGCTATCACTGACTCGTATCGAAGAGGGGCAGCAGACATTGGAGTTACAGGAGCTGAGTCTTAAGCTTTTATGCGAAGACCTGTTTGAGATGGCTGAAGCCATGGCTGAGATGAATCAGCAGACACTTTCGGTTACCACGGGAACCGACGTTAAATTAACTGGTGACAAGTATCTCCTGTTTCAGGCTCTGTTTAATCTGGTCGATAATGCGATCAAGTATGCGGGTGAAGGCGCGTATATTGAGATCGTGCAGCAGGGCAGAGAGATACAGATCCGCGATAATGGCCCGGGTATTCCAAGCGAAGCGAAAGATAGAGTCTTCGAGCGCTTGGTCAGGTTAGATCCGAGTCGCCACAATCAGGGCACAGGGTTGGGGTTATCGTTAGTGAAAGCGATTTTGGCCAGGCATGATGCACGGGTTAAGTTAATGGATAACGAGCCAGGACTCATTGTGAGTATTACTTTCTAGTGCACCAATATCTTCTTTTATATAGACAGTGAGCAGGCGATAGATGTACCAGATAATTGCAGATGAAGCGGATTTTTTAGTGATATCTAAATCCCACGATGTCCACTTTCACAGCCAGGATGGGACGGCAGGGGTCATGGCTCAGGTTGAACAAGATCTTGGGGTGAAACTCTTCTCGGTTCATCGACTCGATACATTGACCTCCGGGTTATTGTTGTTTGCCAAGAGTAGTCAGGCCGCTGCTGAGTTTACGCAGCTCTTCACTGAACATAAAGTTCAGAAGTATTATGTGGCGGTAGCGAAAGGAAAACCTAAGAAGAAGCAAGGTTGGGTGGTCGGGGATATGGCCAAATCTCGTCGCAGTATGTACAAGCTGATGCGTACAATGGAGAACCCTGCGATGACACAGTTTTTTTCGCAATCTATTGCCGAAGGCGTTAGATTGTACCTGCTTAGACCTTTGAGCGGAAAGACCCACCAGTTAAGGGTGGCCCTTGCTAGCATAGGTGTGCCGATTTTTGGCGATCGGCTTTATGGTGGCAGCGAGGCTGACCGGGGCTACTTGCATGCTTTTTGCCTAAGTTTTACTTTTCGAGATAAAGCTTATCAATACTTGAACTATCCGGCGCAAGGCGCTGAATTTACAACACCTGATGCAATTAAGCTGTTGCAAATATGGTCAGAGCCTGAGAAGTTAGATTGGCCAAAACGAAAATGAATTATTTTTAGGGAGATCTCTTAATGGACACCAATAAGCTTTTACTCATTATTATCGCTATTTTGCTACCCCCCGTAGCCGTATTTTTAAAATCGGGTGTAGGTAAAGACCTGTTGATTAACATTATTCTATGTTTGCTCTTCTTTATTCCTGGTGTGCTGCATGCGCTCTGGGTTGTGACTAAGTAGGCTTGTTTAAGCAGATAGAGGTTTGATAGAAGAAATGCAGCCAAATGGCTGCATTATTATTAGAAGGTTGCAGGTTTATACCGATTAATCTATCTCTCCAGCCATTATTTTCTCATAGACGCCATTCGAGTGGATAATCTCTATCCCCTTGTCTAATGCCTTTGCGAGCGCTTCTGAATCCGGGTGTTTCTGAGAGAAGGCGAGGTGAATTTTGCTTTGGCTATTAGTAAATCCTTTTTGCAGGCGCGTTGAATCCAGCTTCATCTTATTCAGGGTGTACTTTGCTACCTCATCGTACATGATCACGGCATCGACTCTGCCTGCCATTAGTATATTGATAAGTTGAGTCTGGGTGTTCACTTTTAGATCTTTGAATCTGTGCTTTTCCTGTCCAAAAATTTGTCCATATTCATAGCCTAAAATCCGTCCTACCCGAAAATCATCTGGAATGTCGTGAATATTTTTATATTGTCCTCCTTCTCCTGAGCGGAAAAAAAATGAGGTTTTTGCAACAAGTAATGGTGAGCTCCCAAATAGAAAGATGGCTTCGGTAGATGCTTGTTTACTCACATTAAACCCACCAACGATATTGGCATTTTTTATATCGTAAATCACTCTTGAGTAAGGTAAAACTCGTATTTCGGGGGTGATGCCAACGGCTGAGAATGCATGTTTTACTATGGATGTAGACAGGCCCTCTCCCTGTTCATCGGCATAGGGAGGCCAGCTATTTTCTACCGCTATGATAGGAAAATATGCCGTATCCAGAATGGGATCTTGTTGCTCTGTGGCTAAGCTATTTAAGCTGACCAGAAAAAAAGAAGCGGCAGAGTCGCCAGAGAAGATATTACCTGTAGCGTCATTTTAAAGGCTTAAATGTTGGTGGTTTGCTTGTTTAATGTTAATACAGAACTCGAGTCGTGCCAATAAAAGCTAGTTTGCAGATTTAGGTTTTATGAGCCAGCTTGTTATATAATGCCTTGCTGAAAAGAAAGTTGAGCGTAGCGAAAATGAATCGAAAGAAAAAGATTAACCAAACACTTAAAAGTAAAGCCAAAAAAGCCAATGCCAAATTGCACGGCCATAATAAAAATAAGCCCAAGTATATCTCTAAAGATGAGCGTGCCAGATTGGCTTTAGAGGAAGCCCAAGCAAGCCCTATTGCTGCAGATTAATCTAAATTTGTGCCTCTTAAGGCCGGGTTACTTTCATATACATCTGTAAAGTACCTTCATTTCCTCTCTAATGCCTGGTTGATTACTAACCGTAACGGCGAATTAATGTTCTAAAAATGTATTTTTTCTTCTTTATTTGCGACGAATATGCCCTTTTGCTAATTCTGCAATATCGTAAAGACGGTGAGTTGTGGCAAAATGCTCGGCTGTCTCATCATAAGTACCGAGCATCTCACTTTGTCAGGTACTGACCGAAAGAAAGTAAAGTTATTGATAACCTGAGTTCTGATGTTTCAGGTTAGCGTTGTTTAGCTTTACATATTCAAATAGGAGTTTCATGAATACAGTTTATTCAATAGGTGAACTAGAATCGTTCTTAGTGGCTATTTTGGTGCTTTTCATTGGCCATTTTGTCAATCGTCACGTTGCCTCATTCAGAAAATATAATATCCCGGAACCTATCGTTGGTGGCCTGATTGTCGCCGCGATCATCACCATTCTGCACTTTAATAATATTGCATTGGAATTTACTCTGTCGATGCAAAACACCTTGATGCTGATGTTTTTCAGTACGGTAGGTTTAGCGGCAAGCTATAAGTTACTGCTCAAGGGAGGCAGTAAGGTCTTTATCTTCTTAGGTATCGCTTCTCTCTATATCGTGATCCAAAATGCCGTTGGTGTCAGTTTAGCTACGGCGCTGGGATTAGAACCGCTAATGGGGTTAATCGCCGGCTCTATCACGCTATCAGGTGGTCATGGAACGGGGGCTGCGTGGGCGCAAACCTTTTCAGACACCTACGGCATCAATACCCTGGAGTTCGCCATGGCTGCGGCTACATTTGGCCTGGTCATGGGTGGGATAATCGGTGGTCCGGTTGCTCAGAGGTTGATCAATAAAAATGGTCTGCTCTCCTCCTATGGTGTAGGCGGTAATCACCATAAAGATCACCCGGATCTTCTCACCTACGATCAGTTAGAAGAGGACAGGGTGACGGCTAAGAGTATCCTCGAGATACTCTTCCTGCTGCTTCTGTGTGTGGCGGGCGCTAAGTGGATTGGTTCGCTGGTTTCTACCATGGATATAGGTTGGCTGAAAATGCCAGATTTTGTCTATGCGCTATTTTTGGGCGTGGTGATCACCAATATCACTGAGTTATCTCGTGGCTATAAGATAAATACCGAGAGTGTCGATGTATTGGGTACGGTCTCTTTATCACTCTTTCTTGCTATGGCACTGATGAACCTGAAACTTTGGGAGATATTCGACCTTGCGGTGCCATTACTGATAATCCTGTTGGTGCAAACCATCACCTTAGCCTTCTTTGCCTATTTCGTGACATTCCGACTGATGGGAAGTAACTATGATGCCGCCGTGATGGCTGGTGGTCATTGCGGCTTTGGTATGGGGGCAACTCCTACGGCCGTGATGAATATGGGCGCGCTCGTTTCGAGAACGGGCCCCTCACCACAGGCCTTTATGGTTGTACCTATCGTCGGGGCTTTCTTTATCGATATTGTGAATGCGATTATCCTGCAGGGCTATTTAAGTTTTATCGGTTAAGCTTGAACTAAAGCTATAGCGAAAGCTCTCCCATATATTCTTTATGATGTTTGGGAGCCGATACAGATAAAAAGCACTTCTTACTGAAGTGCTTTTTTGTTTCCGTTCCCAGTACACCTCCCCAATTCAGCTAAAAATCCATCTCTGTGAACCGAAAAGAGACAAGTAATTTACAATCGGTGCAATCAAACAGGGTCTAGTATTCGTTATAGATATGAACACTTAATTTTCTATAAGGACCGAACGATATGAACTCTACTAACAAAGCTCTTGGGTTAACTGTTGCGGGTATTTTGGCTGCGGGTATCTCAGTGGGAGCCAATGCGATGCCTGAGCAGCCCAAGCAATGGGAGAAATGTGCTGGTATCGCCAAGGCTGGGGCAAACGATTGCGGTGCGCTCGATGGCAGTCACGGCTGTGCCGGGCAAGCTAAGTCTGACAACTTACCCAATGAGTGGATCTATGTACCTGCCGGAACGTGTGAAAAGATCACTGGTGGCGTCGTTAAAGCCGTGAATCCGGCTAAATCCTAATGAAGCGGGGGAGTTTGAGCGGCGCAGGAATTGGCCTGCGCATCCCCCATGTGCAGCAGATTTTAGCTGCCGATGAAACCAATATTCCCTGGTTTGAAGTTCTGGCGGATAACTGGTTAGTCGAGGGGGGGCTGAATAAACAGATGCTCGAGGCGATTGCAGAGCGTTATCCTCTGGTGCTTCACAGTGTTGGTCTCTCTTTAGGTGGTTTACCCGCCATAGACATGGACTATCTGGCACAAATAAGAGCATTAAAGGAATCAACTGGCGCCCTTTGGTATTCAGAGCATGCGAGCTTCTCTGGCAACGCCGGGTGTAAGGTGCCCGATCTCTTGCCCTTACCCTATACAGAGGAGGCTGTGAGGCATCTGAGCCGACGGATTATTCAGGTGCAGGAGTTTATGGGTGAAAGAATTCTGCTTGAAAACGTGTCTACCTATGTAAGTTGCCAATTTAATGAGCTGACCGAAGGTGAGTTTCTCGCTGCGGTGGCGAAAGAGGCCGATTGCTATCTGTTACTGGATATCAATAACGCCTATGTTACGGCTAAGAATCTTAATCAGGATATGCCGGCGTTTATGGAGGCGATTCCGGTGGAGCGGGTGAAACAGATCCACCTGGCGGGCTTCCATGATAAGGGGGATTTTCTGCTCGATGCTCATGATCACCCGGTAGACAAAGATGTGTGGCAGGAATTCGAGCATTTTATTGCCAAAAATGGATCCATACCCAGCATGATCGAGTGGGATAATGACCTGCCATCACTGGAGAGATTACTTGCCGAACGAGATATTGCCGCAGAGATATTACAGGCCGCCGATGATAATCGGCTCTCGAGTGAGGGACAGACTGGTTCTCGCAGGAGATCTGGGGGAGACAGAGGGATAGGACAATGCGTTTAGCACAATGGCAGAACTCATTTATGGAGGCGCTCGACCCAAACGGCTGTGATGAAGAGTTTCGTTCACTGGTCAATTCCCATGAGTCCGCTCGAATACAGATATACCGTAATAATACCCTACAGGCCCTAAAAGCGACCTTGATTAAGGCCTTTCCTATTTGTCAGCGGATTGTCGGCGATAGTTGTTTCGCTAGGATGGCTCAGGATTACCTCAAGGTTAATCCTATGCTGGAGAGTAATCTTAATCGTTACGGGGAAGGCTTTCCTCGGTTTCTTGAGGGCATACTTGAAACAAACTCAGGATTTTATGGACTCGAATATCTCCCCGAACTGGCTCTGCTCGAGTGGCAGCTGCTTAAAAGTTATTATGCCGCAGATGGTATCTCCTGCCTCGAATTAACGGCGATAGCAGAGCTTAGCGAGCGGCAGCAAGAGAATGTCGTTATGGTATTACGCCCCGATATTTTTATCCTTGATTCGGCTTTTCCTCTATATGAGATCTGGCTGAATCATCAAGAGTGCAATGCTCGAGAGTCCTGTGACCATGTTGAGATCGATATGCCCCAGGCGCATTATCATTTCTGCATCTATCGCGATCCCTTTAAACCGAGACTGGAACGTATATCTCATCCCGAATATGGGCTGTTAAGGGCGATCTATGCCGAAGAGAGCTTAGGGAAGATGACTGAGGCGACCTATGATATGACTCCCCTGCCTCAATTCATCGCTAAGGGCTGGATATGTGGATTTCGCATGCGAGAGCCAGGGTAGATGTTGTCTCGGCAGCAGCTCCAAGGTTTGTATCGTTACTGCTTCTGTTTAACTAGGGAACGTGGCAGTGCCGAAGATCTGCTGCAAACTTCGCTGGAGAAATGGATTCGCCGGGGTAAAGAGGTTGAGTATTCACATGCCTATATAAGAAAGATAATTCGTAATCAATTTGTCGATGACTGTCGCCGAAAACAAAAGGTAGCGTTTGATCCAATTGAAGAATATACACCGGTCTTACTAGATGAAACCTGCTTAGAGACACTACAGATCCAGCACCACCTTATCGAACAAGTGTTTAATCTATTGAATTCTGCCGAACGAGAGGTGCTCTATCTCTGGGCCATCGATGGCTTTAGTGCATCAGAAATCAGTGAAGATCTCAACCAACCCAGGGGGACGATTCTGTCCCGTTTACATCGTATAAGACAGAAGGTTGCCGATGCTACCGAAGAGCAGAAGAGGCGCTTGTCAGGGGGTCATCATGAACAACAAAACAGATAAGATGAATACCTCATTTAAACAGTCGGCAAAGCAGTTTATCGAGCTGCAGCATCTCGATGATGAACAACTGATAAGATTTGAACATTTGCTTGTGGATCATATGGTTGAGGAGTTGCCGGTTGGTTCATCTCCGACCGCTACTCGTACCGAGCAAACCGGAGATCTCAGCAACGCTAAGGTGCGTTTGAGATTTTATGTTGCCTTGGTTGCCAGCTTGATTTTAATTGTGACCATGAGTCTCAATTTTTATCCTCAAGAACCTGCCATGAGCTGGAAGATCGCCGATGAAGTGGCGATGAACCACATCAATATGAAACCGCTGGAGATCGACGCTCAGAGAATCGAACCTCTACGAGAGTATTTTACCGAACTGAACTTTTCAATAGTGAAGTCGAACCTATTTTCGAAACAAAATTATCAGATGCTAGGTGGCAGGTACTGCTCGATTCAAGGTGTCATCGCGGCTCAGATCCGTTATCAGACAGATACCGGGAATAAAGTGACGCTCTATGAAGTGGGTTATGATGCAGAGCGTTATGGGGAGCTGCCGAAGGCAGAGTCCAGTGAGCAAGCATTAGAGATCTATGTTCGAGGTGTGAGGGTTGCTATCTGGGTTGAAAAGGGATTATTGATGGCGGAGGTTCAGAGTATCGATTGAGCCACATCGATGGTGAAGACACTTCATAGGGGGAAAAATTTAGATTCCAGTGCTTGCCAACAGGTTTCATCGGCGCAATGGGGAACATGGTGGAGCAGGTAATTAAGATCGCCTGTGTGCCTTAACAGGCTTAATACCATCATATGTTGTTGCAAGCGGGTATTCCGTTCTCCTCGGTAAGCATAGCCATCGAGAAAGGCGTGAAATACTCTGGACTCTCCCTGAGCGAATAGTAGGGCGGGGGAGGCAAATTCAAACAGTGGATCGGGACAAACGAGGGCGTCCCCAAAGTCAAAAATACCGACGAGCCGGTAATGGTCTCCTTGGGCCGCCACCATCAGGTTACCCGGATGCAGATCGGTATGGATCAGATGGTTGTTTTCACTCTTCAAAAGGGGTTCGAGTTTGGAGATATGCCGATCCAGATAGGGGGTTAACCGCTCAAGCAGGGCGCTGGGAACCAGTTGTTGCTTGCGTTTCTCATAGCAATGCTTTCTCTGTAACCGAACAAAGTCCGGCCAATCCAGTTTTATCTCTGGGATCCCGGCGACATCGAGTCGATGCAGCCGGGCACTGAACTGACCGAGAGCACGGGCTATCTCCAGTTTATTATCTAAGGCTAGTGTTGCCATTACCGATGACAGCATGACCCCTTCTAGCTTCTCAATGATCAAGTAGTACCAGTTATCGACCTCTCCCGAGTCGATCAACTCAGGTACTTTGATGCCTAAATCTCGACCATTGAGTAATTTGAGGCTGTGATATTCGCTCTTAAACTGGCAGTGCCAGTTTGGCGCGAGAACCTTCACAATATAAGCCGGTTTCTCGTCCGCCTCAGCGCTCAATGTCAGCTCGAATACCGGATTTGTGCCTTCGAAGTTCTGCGACACCTGGGAGACTCTTATGCTGTGTCTGTCTATGATGATATCGAGCAGAGGTCGCCAATCATTGAGTTGCCAGTGATCGCAAATGTCGCAAGCCTCATCATAACTGGGATTGCGGGGCAGTTTCGTCCTTGGCATAGAGTTCATCTTGTTCTCTTATATAGTCTTAAATCTAGCTTACCCTGAAGGGACTCGCAGTATTTTGCTGCCGGGTTACTCTAACCTGTCGTCAGGCTAATCAACAAGCTTAGGCTGTCGGCAGGACTTTACCAGTAACTGGACATTGACAGTTTTATCGAGCTGTTACCACAAGATGTACACCTGGCAGTAACATTTGAAGAGTGATATGTGATTCTGTTGGTTTTATGGGAGGTAGTGAATTCATCAAAGATAAGAATGAGTTAGTATGCGGTGATAATTCTACTTATTTTGATATGGCTTAATATGAGTTTAATGTTAAAAGCATCGATAGTGGCTGCAGTCTTGTTGACTGTTTCGGGTTGTGCAACTCAGAGTGATTGGCAAGCGGTGGGGGGCTCAAAGGGGGACGCCGTCGTACGGCTAAGCTATGAGCTGGGGGCTTTAGATAGCCACGCTCCAGAGGAGAACGATGGGATTAAGTTAGCGAAGCAGCGTTGCGGCTACTGGGGATTTTCCGGGGCTAAGGCATTCGATACAGAATCTAAGAGCTGTGCCGATGAGCAGTGCCGCTCTTACATTATCACCAAAGAATACCAGTGTGTTGACTGAATTAATTAAGACCGTGTGATTAGAAAGTGATTTATCGAATCACACGGTTTCAACATCGACTGGCTGTGAGCTGGCTACCCCGCTATCTCTCAGCTCCCAGATCACCACAAACTGAGCAATTTGCCTGTTTCGCTATCTTCATCTCGCGAAACTCCATCGTCATGGCATCGATCATTAAGATGCGACCTATGAGTGGTTTGCCCATATTAGAGATGACTTTAATGGCTTCGGTGGCTTGTAAGCAACCTATCATTCCTACGACCGGTGCCAATATTCCCGACTCGACACAGGTGAGCATTTGTTCACCAAACAACTTGCTGAAGCAGTGGTAGCAAGGATGATCACCTTGGTAGTCAAATACAGTCACCGTTCCTTCCATACGGATGGCGGCGGCAGAGACCAAAGGCACCTTGTGAGTAAGGCAGCTTTTATTGAGTTGCTCGCGCACCGCTACATTATCGGTGCAGTCCATTACCAGACTGTGTTTGGCGACGAGCTCATCCAATTCAGGATCATCGAGCACCGCGTTGATGGTGTCGATCTGAATATGAGGGTTGAGCTGGCTTAACGTCTCTCTTGCCGATTCAACTTTTGGCTGGCCGACATTCTTGTCCTGATGTAATACCTGACGCTGAAGGTTAGAGATCTCAACTGTATCGAAGTCGACGATTGTCATCTGACCAACACCCGCCACGGCCAAGTATTGAGTAGCAGCACAGCCAAGACCACCGGCGCCTATAACCAGAACCTTTGCGAGTTTTAGCTTCTCCTGTCCGTCGAAATCCATCGCTTTGATGGAGATCTGTCGACTGTATCTGAGCATCTCACTGTCGGATAAAATCTCATCGGTATCTTGGGTCGAGCTCATATTGCTTTATTCCTGAACGAATAATAAAAATTCTTGTGTTAGTACCTATTAGCTACGCAGTTATGCTAGCAAAGTACTGAATTAAATGGTTCAACCGTGACCATGGTGCCATCGGCAGTATCGCCCTGTTCCTGACTTAAGATCACGAAACAGTTGGCCAGACTCATAGAGGTCAACATGCCGGAGCCTTGACTACCGGTAATACTGACTTCGGCTTCACCCAATTCATTACTGCTCAAGATGCCACGCTGATATTCGACTCGCCCCGGAAATTTACGCAAATTGCCTTTAAGCTTGGCTTTTAACTGTAATGGTTTAGATTGAGGTAAACCCTGCATCTTATTCAACAGTGGCCAAACGAGCTTATAGAAGGTCACCATAGAGGAGACCGGGTTGCCGGGAAGTCCACAGAAGATTGCTTTGCCTAAGTGACCGAAGGCGAAAGGCTTGCCTGGTTTAATGGCCAGTTTCCAGAAGGTCACCTCTCCCTCTTCATCCAGGATCTGTTTCGTGTAGTCGGCGTCACCGACAGATACGCCACCAGAGGTCAGTACCATATCGGCATTGGCCGAGGCGTTACGAAAAGCATGACGTATCGCTTCAGGATCGTCTTCAATCACGCCCATATCGATCCATTCAACATTAGCACGGCTCAATAGGCCCTGAATGCTGTAACGATTCGAGTCATAAATCTGTCCGGGTGCGAGTTCGGTTCCGACCGGGCGTAATTCATCTCCGGTAGAGAAGAAGGCGACTTTTACCTGACGGGTGACTCGAAGTTGATTTGCCCCAATTGTGGCCAATACACCCATCTCGGCGGCGCCTATCTGAGTTCCGGAAACGAGTACCTTACCGCCGGTTTCAACCTCTTCACCACGGTAGCGTACATTGGCGCCCTTAGCTTTAGGTGCTTGGATGAAGATTGAATTCTCTTTAGCTTCGACCTTCTCCTGCATCTGCACTGTGTCGTATCCATCCGGAACGGGAGCCCCGGTCATGATACGAATACAGGTGTCGGCCTTAGGTACCCCTTCAAATGGATGCCCGGCAAAAGATTGTCCTATCAGTGTCAGACTTTCATTAGCGGCAAGATCGTCAAAACGGAAGGCATACCCATCCATAGCTGAATTATTAAAAGGAGGAAGGTCGATGCTGGAAGCTAAATCTTCAGCCAGAACGCGGCCTAAGGCGTGGGAGAGTTGGACAACTTCAGAATCATCAACTGTGTTTACCTGCTTGAGAAGTAGGGCGATCGCTTCATCTGGATGCATAAGACTGGGTTGAGAACATGGATCTGCTTTACTGGGCATCGGGCTACCTTAAGATACGTGAATACAGGCGAATTGAGTAAAAAAGTTGTCGCTCATTATGCCACGGTGAATCCAGAAGGCCATGATCTCAGCTGCAGTTTTTAATCGGTATGAATAAGAATTGTATGAATTTGTTTTTTGAGAGGAATACAGCCCGGAAAAGAGGGGCTGTATTCTTTGCTAAATTTGTTTAGCCAGCGGTCGTGACTGCCGAACCCGGAAGGGGCTGAAGCTTAACTTGCTGGCCATCCTGTAAAGTCTCCGCACCACGTATAACGACGGTATCACTATCGGTCAGGTCGCCATTGACAGCAATCCAGTGGCCCTCACCATCACCGAGTTCAACCGGGATCTTCACCGCCTTATTGTCTGTGTCTATCTTAAACAGATAGGCACCCGCCGAGCGAAGTACGATAGCATCCCTTGGTACTAATGTGGTGAGCTGTTTAGGTGCGATAGGCAGGGCCAGAGAGACGAGCTCGCCGACACTGAATGCATCTTGCATTTCAATGGGGAGATCGATGCGAGCCTCGAAGGTTTGTGAGCGAATATCTGATACCGGGATCAGGCTGCGTATATTGGCGTGAAACTCGCCTTCAGTGTGATAGATATGGAGCTCATCTCCCACTTTTACCCGTCGACTGTGTTTAAGAGGGGCGTGTAGACGTATCTCTAAGTTGTCGGGATCTGTCATCGCAATAATTGCAATCGATCGACTGATGTCTTCTCCTGCCTGATGCTTACGTTCGGTGATGATCCCCGAAAAGGGGGCTTTAACTTCGGTGCGGCTAAGGTCATCCATGATCATCTTGAGTTTTATCTGTGCCAGTTTAAGGTTCGCTGCTGCCAAGTCTCTGTCCGAACGAGACTTGTCCAATTCGGTTTCGGAAGCGCTCTTGCTGACGATCAATTTTTGCAGTCGTCGGTATTCGCGCTCAAGCCGGGTCAGACCGACCTGTTCATACTCTATTTGCGCCTCCTGCTGCTCTTTTTGCAAGGCTAACCGTGTCTGCTCGAGTCTGGCGACCACCTCTCCTGCCTCGACCCGGGTCCCCGCCTCCTGCACCCACTCCAGTTTGCCCTCTATGCCTGCTGTTAACTCTGAGCTGCTGCGAGAGTGCACCGAACCTATGACCATAATTTTAGGTGAGAGAGCACGATTCTCTACCGAAACAACACTCACTAAGCTAGGGGGCGTCTCCTCTTTTGTATCTGCTTCGGCTGCGATAGCCGCATGAGGGGAAAGTAGTGACAGAGTCAGTGATAATGTGACAATCGTCGGGATAAAAGTAAGCAGTTTCATCACTCGGCTCCGGATTCAGTTGCTGTAGAATGAGTTAAAGGGTTGTGAGTAGTTTGAGCGTTGCGTGCAGGCAGGTGCGTTAACCTCAATAGACTCGGCATTAATATCAGGGTAAACAGGGCGCTGAATGTCATGCCGCCAACAATGACGGCCGCGAGTCCCCGATAGATCTCGCTACCGACGCCGGGTACCAGCATGAGTGGCAACATGCCAAAGATAGAGGTGAGTGTACTCATATAGACAGGGCGTGCCCGCGTGGCAACAGCCTGATAGATAGCATCGTCAATATTGAGTCCATCCCTGGTTCCCCGGCGCGTCTGATCGACTAACAGGATGGCATTGTTGACCACTAAGCCCAACAAGATGATGAAGCCGATCATCGTCAGTAGATCTAAGCTTTGAAAACTAAATAAGTTTAGTAGTCTAAGGCTAAGCACGCCACCACAGATAGCCAATGGCATAGAGAGCAGTACCAACAGGCTGTCTTTAGCCGATTTGAACATGGCTGACATCAGCAGGAACAAAATGACGACTGCCAGAAGGAAGTTAGCCCCCATATCTTTTATCGTTTGGTCTAGTTTGTCGGCACTGCCACGGAATTTGAGCGAGCTGTTCGTGGGCAGACTGGCCTTCAGGCCAGGAACCGCTTCCTCATTGATGATCTCCAATGCTTCATCCAGTGACATATCGGCTGGTGGAAATATCAATAAGCTGACGCTGCGTTTGCCATTAACTCTTTGCAGCTGAGTCGGCCCCACAGTACGTTTTATTTTTGCCAGTTCGCCAATTGTCTGGATGCCTGCTGCCTGGGTATAAACAGGCGTTGCGGATAGTTGTTCCGGCACTTGCCAACTAGGGCCTTTTAACAGGATATCCATGCGTTCGTTACCGTCGAAGTATTCCCCGACAAAGAGGCCGGAGGTATAGGCTCGAATGGCGTTGGCGATTTGAGTTCTATCGACGCCGGCCTGAGCGAGTCGTCGCTCATTTGGAATAAGCTGTAGCTCGGGCTGTGCCATGGATAATCCCGGCAATGGGCGCACGACAGCGCCGGGAAGCGCATCTGTGATAAGTTTCATCCCTTTACCTGCAGACATCATCAAGGCTTCCATGTCCGGCCCCTGAAGATCGATGTTGATCGCCCGGCCGCCATTAAAGCCAAACTGCAGCAGTGAGCCACGGTTGGTGAAGGCTTGGGTATCTGGCAGACCGATTAATACCTCATCGTTCAAAAGTTTGAGCATCTCGTCGGCCTGAGAGGGATCTTCAGGATAGATAAACAGCACGTTAAATGCCGCGTACATGGAAAAGTTATAGCCTTTGATATAAGGCGTTTTTTCCTTATCGTAGTAGGGCTTGAGTCGCTCAATAATTACATCGCCCACCTCCTTCTCTAAGGTTTTTACGTTGGAGCCGGGAGGTAATGAGAAGAAGGCAAATATGCCATCGGAGCGTGCTTGAGGCAGAAAGTCCGGACGTGGCATTAATGCAAAGGTCATGATGCCACTGCCAATGATCAGTAGGGCACACCAAGTTGTGGCCCGTTTCTTATTACCGGTGAGCGTGCGAATAAGCCGGGTCAGTTTGGACCATAAGTCCGCTCTGTTCATCTGTGGGGCCGCTTTCTTGGGGAGTTTTAGCCACAATAGACTAAAGACAGGAATTAAGGTGATGGCACTGATAAAGGATGAGACTACGGCAACTGAAAGGGTGAGTGCCAGATCGGAGAATAGTTGTCCCTCCACACCAGGCATAAAGAGTATAGGAACAAAAATGGCGACTGTGGTGGCTGTCGATGCCATGAGCGCCCCTTTTACCTGTCCGGTACCCTTCTCAATTGCCTGTCGGAGGTCACTCCCTTGCTGCAGTAGTCGTACTATGTTTTCCTGAACAATAATGGCAGCATCGAGCACCAGGCCGACGGCAAAAGCGAGGCCGGCCAGAGAGATCACATTCAGGGTGCGTCCCATGGCTTCGAGAGAGAAGAAGGCGATAAGCAGGGCGACGGGAATGGTCGAGGCGATCATTAAGGTTGCACGGAAGCTGCGTAGAAAGGCAAATAAGATCACTAGGGCTAACAGTACGCCTATCGCCAAATTGCCTTTAACCAATAAGATGGCGCGTTTGATATGTACAGATGCATCGAATGAGAGGTCCATAACCAAGCCTGCCTCTTTCAAAGCTCCGGCATTCAATTGGTCGATAGCCCTGTTTACCCCATTGAGTACGGTCACGGTATTGGCGTCGAAGGTACCTTCGATAGTCATATAATAGGCCGGATAGCCATTACGCTTAGTAAAGCCCTGAACCTCGGCGCTTGAAACTGAGACGTCGGCGAGCTCGTTGATGTACACCGGGCGACCCTCGTTATAGGTGACGATGAGGTTACCTAAATTCTCCGGTGTATATTGGCCGATAAATCTCACCATGTATTGGCGACGACCTACGTTTGCCGTACCGCCTGAGATGTCGGCGGCGCGTGATAAGGTATTGCGAAGCTGCTCCAGTGTAATCCCCAGTGCGGCGGCGCGATAAGGATCAAACAGAATGTGCAGCTCTTTAGGGCGCCGACTCTGCAGCTGTACGCTCCCGACCCCGGTTATCTGCCTCAGTCTGGGTTCTACAATATCATCGATCAGTTTTTGGTATTTTGCGAAATCGGTATCCGGGTTATCGGGTGCCATACGAATGAGTAATGAGGCCAGATTAGGCGAGCCTCCGCCGCCACCGACATTAATAAACGGCTCATTGGCATCGAGCGGGCGAGGTGGGGTTTGATTGAGGGCGTTGATCACATTGATCATCGCCTCTTGCATATTGCTTCCCACCTCAAAAGTTAAGGAGACCCGGCCAAATCCCTGGGAGATATTAGAGGTCATCTCTACCACACCGGGAACCTGTCTAAGGACATTCTCCTGAGGCTCAATGATGTTAGATTCCATCTCCTGTGGCGCCGCAGAGCGCCAGTTGTTGAAAACTGAAATTTGTGGACGTTGAATATCGGGCAGTAACTGAATCGGCAGCTTGGTGATGGCCAGGACACCAAAAATGGCGATCAGCAATAAGGAAACTAAGGTGCCTGCGGGATTATGGGTACTTATTCGAGTCAAATTCATTGTCTTTCCTGACACTTAGAGAGTCTGTGGGAATGGCTCTCTTTCTTTGAAGGTCATTTTTTAATGACTGATATTAGAAGTTAAGTGTTAACAGGTCTGCATCATTTGGTTAGCAAATGTTACTGGGTAGGTGTCAGGCTAAGTTTCTCATTATTTTTAATGATAATCATTAGTATTTAATAAACAGTGGTTTAAGTAAATTCCATTGCTTTTTCACTCCAGCTTGATGACAATGACTTAGCCCAAATAGTGATAGGAATTAAAATGCTGGCACAAACAATGATTGATCAATTAAACGCTCAAATTAATGTAGAGTTTTTCTCTTCAAACCTTTACCTGCAGATGAGCGCATGGTGTGAAGACAGAGGTTTCGAAGGTGCGGCTAAATTTATGCGCGCTCATGCAGACGAAGAGATGCAACATATGCATCGGCTGTTTACTTATGTTAGTGAAACGGGCGGTATGCCATTGCTTGGTGCAATCGAAGCACCACAGTCAGAGTTTGCTTCTTTGTTGGCGTTATTTGAATACACCTATGAACATGAGCAGATGATCACCAGTAAGATTAATGCACTCGCTCATGTGGCATTTACTAATCAAGATTACTCTACCTTTAACTTCCTTCAATGGTATGTCTCTGAGCAGCACGAAGAGGAGAAGTTGTTTAAGTCGATTGTCGATAAGATCCGTTTAGTGGGTGAAGATGGCAAAGCCCTATTCTTCGTCGATAAAGATCTGGCTCAGATGGCCATCGAAGAGTCTGCCAGTGTTATGACTTCGGCGGGTGAATAATCTCATGATAGGCTGCGTTGGTGGCTTTTTGCCAGCAGCTTTGCCTGATTAAGATCTGTTCGTTTAATGACTAAGGAGCAGATCTTCTGCTCCTTTTTGATCTCTTAACGCTATTGTTAATCCTTAGAGCGCCGAGCACCTTTTCAGCTCAATTTCTTGTCCCGATTTCAGGTTGTCGACCAATAACGCAGTCAGTTCATCGGTAGGACGTGGTCTGGAGATCAGGTAACCCTGTCCAAAGTTGCAGCCTAAGTTGTGCAAGAACTCCCACTGCTCCTCGGTTTCTATGCCTTCGGCAACGAGTTTCAACTCTAAACTTTGTCCCATCATTACAATCGCCTTGATCAGGTTGGCATCCGATTGGCGCTCCAGCATATTATCGACAAAGCTCTTATCGATCTTAATTACCGAGATAGGAAAACGCTTGAGGTAACTCAGGGATGAATAGCCGGTACCGAAGTCGTCAATATAGATATCGATACCGAGATCGCGAATAGCTTCCAGTTTTTTCTGGCACTGCTCGGTATCATCCATGAGCATAGATTCGGTGATCTCAATGTGCAGGTATCTAGGTGCTACCTTGTACTTTTGCAGCATACTGTCCAGCAGAGAGTCAAAGGAGATTTGATTGGAGTTAATTAGCTGTCTGCCTGAGACATTTATCGCCATGTTGATCATAAAGCCATTAGCATGCCAGCGGCTTAGATCTGTGAGGGCTTGTTGTAACACCCATTCACCTATGGGCTCGATGAGCCCGGTTTCCTCGGCAACGGGAATAAACTTATCCGGTGAGATAAGTCCGAACTTAGGATCGCGCCAGCGAATAAGCGCCTCGACGCCGATAATGCTTCGATCATCCATGTTGACGATGGGCTGATAGAACAGGCAAAACTCTTCCTGCAGAACGGCGCGTCTGAGGCGTTGCTCCAGCTGGACTCGTTCCAGCATATTACTGCTCATGTTTGCCGAGAAGTAGCGGTAACTGTTACGACCATCCCCTTTAGCCTGATACATCGCGGTTTCGGCATTGCGTGTCAGTAGCTCGCCGTCATCACCATTTTCCGGGAATAGACTGACGCCTATGCTGGCAGAGATCATTAACTCATTATTACTAAGACCAAAAGGTGAAGACAGGTGATCAATGACATTCTCGACGAACTGACGCACCGCATTTCTCTGTTTCACATTGGAGAGAATGATGACAAACTCATCTCCACTGAGGCGAGCGACAAAATCATGTTTACCTAAAAGCGACTCTAATCTGGCGGCGACCAGACAGAGGAGTTCATTGCCAACCGCATGGCCATAGATGTCATTGGTATACTTAAAGCGGTCTAAATCAATGAAAAGAATCGCAAGTTGTTGAGACTGCTGTTTTGCAACGGACATCTCTTGTTGTATCTTCAATGAGTACTGGTGGCGATTGGCCAGACTCGTGAGTGGATCATAGTTTGTCTTATACCAGATATCTTGTTCATATTTTTTACGATTACTGATATCGAGGAAAAGACCGATATGATGGGTGATCTCACCCGCCTCATCTCTGACGACTGTAATGGCCAGATATTCCGGATAGACTTGACCATCTTTACGTTTATTCCAGATCTCACCTTCCCATTTATCTAACTGTTTAAGCGACTTCCACATCGCATCATAGAAATGATGTGGCTGCTGGTTGGAGTTTAATACTGATGGGTTTCTGCCTTTTACATCTTCAAGGCTGTAACCGGTTATCTGAGTAAATGCGGGGTTAATCAGTTCAATGTGGTTATCTCTGTCGGTAACCATGATCCCTTCTGCCGAGTAATCAAATACGGCTGCCGCCAGGCTGAGCTGGCGGTTGGCTTTGAGACGCTCCTTAAGCATAAGGTTGAGTGCCATAGACATCTGGGCTATTTCATCATTCCCTCTGACTGGCACCGTCAGCTCCAGATGAGGATCGTGAGCCATCTTCTGCATATCGTTGGCGATACCTGCAATACTATCGACCAGGTTTCTCACCATGCTACGTCCCTGAAGGAAAAGCAGTAGAATGGTGAACAGAGCGGTAAAGATCCCTATCAGGAGATAGGCGATCGATAGGTTTTTTTGTTGGGAACTGAGTTTGGCTATCTCATTTGTGATCACCGAGCTGACCCGGTGCAGATGATTGATTCGCTCGCTGGCAACGTCCCACCAAATCTCACTGTCGACACTTGGGGATTGATACTGAAGCAGTGATAAAGCGTCGAGCATCGGCTCATCATCAATTCGGACCCGGGTATCTTGCTCCTGTATCGTGATCCCTTGCTGTTTCAGCAGCCTGAGCTGATTAATATGAATGTGATAATTATTAATTGTCTCTGCAATCTGTTCGATCGCACTAAGCTGTTCATCGGTGAGATCTGAATGCTGTCTGAATCTGGCCAGCTGAACGTTAATCTGTTTCAGATTTTGGTTGAAGCTATCGAGATACTGTTTATCCCCTCTGAGAAGGTAGTTCTTGAAGTCATGAATTAACCCGCCATAACCCATAGAGACACTCATATCTTGTGCCTGTTCGACCACCTCGATCTGACTTTTGATATGCTGACGTATAAGAAGATAATCGAGGTTAGATTTACTCGTTAATAAGTCTTTTATTAAGCCTTTGTTTTCATTGATTGCTGTAGATAATAGTTGAGAGACGGCATTATCTAATTCGTGCTCTATCGTATGTATACTGATATAGGCGCTGGCTTCCATAAGATCTGCTGATAGCAGCCTATTCATGAGGCCACGCTCTTTTCCCGCCAGCTCCTGGATCATGAGGACATTGATCAGATCGTTATAGGCTTTTGCCTGAGGGACATCTTCGGTCTGTTGCTGTAGTTGGGAGATAAAAATTAATAGTTGATGATTGAACTCTGAGTAGAAGTGAAATGACTCTTTTTCCAACTTCCTAGTGACATCTTCACGGACTAAGATGATCTCATGACTCATGGTTTTTATCTGATTCAAGCTGTCCCGTAGGGGATTTATTCGGTTCTGATTGTCTTTTAGGGCCCGGTAAAGTTGCTCAATAGCCTGGCTTGTTAGCAGTTGAGATAAGTGTTTATCGGTATCGATTCTTTGAGTGGCCAGTCTCTGCTGATACTTGTCTCCTGCACTACCTATATAGCCTGCGGAGAGTCCACGTTCTTTTTGCAGTTCAAAAATCAGGTTTTCAACTTTTTGGGTGAGCTCGATTGCGAGTGAGTTTTTTTGAGCTGATTGATAGCTGTCTGATAGGTGCAGCATGCCCATAGAGCCAAGCAGAGTCAGTAATAGCATTGGAATTGAAGCAAACAAAATTAACTTTTGTTTTAAGCTAAGCCAATTCATTACTGATGACATTCAAGTGCTCCGTGTCAGTGTTGTTTTACGGCGTTGTTTGGTGTCAGTTACGACCGTAAAAATTTTAGTCACGGATAAATATCATAGCTTTATACTTGTGTCACAGTTATTTCATGGAAGTCTAATCTAGGTCACGGTTTTATATATAGGCGCCAAAAATTCGACTAAAGCATTATTTTTGTTATATTTATTAATGATGATATATGTGATTGTTTTATAAACAGGACAGTGGGGGTGTCAATAACCATAGTTTTCATATGGTTATTGACGCTAAACAAAAAGCAGGGGGTTCTGCTCTTTGTTTAGTTTTCTTTTATAATCTTTGTCGTAAGGTTAGCTGGCTTCGGCCATCATAGACTTACGGTATTCGACAATGTCTTCGATGGTCAAAACGGGGAGATCATGCTTCGTTCCGAAGTTGATGATCTCAGCCAGTCTGGCCATGGTGCCATCAGGATTAGTAATTTCGCAAAGTACGCCTGCTGGTTTCAACCCTGCGAGTATCATCAAGTCGATAGTGCCTTCCGTATGGCCTCTGCGAGACATCACGCCACCGGGTTGAGCGCGAAGTGGGTAGACATGTCCGGGACGAGCCAGATCTTCGGGTTGAGCATCGTCGGCAATCGCAGCCTTGATTGTGGTCACACGATCGGCAGCAGAAACACCTGTAGTGACTCCCTCTTTTGCTTCAATGCTAACCGTAAAGGCGGTGCCATACTGGCTCGAGTTATTTTCAACCATAGGAGGAAGGGCTAAATGTTTTACCCTCTCATCGGGAAGACAGAGGCATACTATGCCGCTACCTTCACGAATAAGTAGTGCCATCTGTTCATTGGTTAGTGTTTCGGCAGAATAGATGAGATCGCCTTCATTTTCTCTATCTTCATCATCGACAACAAGAACGCCGCGACCTTGTTTTAGGGAGGTTAGCGCTGTTTCGACACGCTCGATAGCTGTGCCAAATGGGGAAAGTAATGACTGATTCATGGTTTAAAATCCTTAAAAAACTACATTGGGTTTTCCAGAATCAGGGCGTACAGAAAATGACACCGACATTGTAGATACAATGAGGATGTGAAATAAGAGGTGGACAGGGTATATACACCGAATGGGAGGCTGAGGTGCTCCTTCGAGTCTCTGTCAGATTCAGTGCAGCGCCATTCCATCTTACATTCTCTTTCATCCGGACTTAGACTTGCTTCTTAAGAAAAAACGTTAAGTAGAAAGCTCATTACCGTCGGCTCTGGAATTGCTCGGTTTCCAACGACGACAAAGTCTCATTGAAAACCAAAATCACCAGATCTGCTGACCCCAAACTGACAATCTTCGAAGATAGTTCTTCGAGGATAGTTAAGTCGGCTTGGGCGCTCGCGGGCTTAAGTTTCAGGCTGACCTGAAAGCTATCACCGCCGGTGGGGAGTCTCACCCCGCCCTGAGAATTTACTCGTATATCAGACAAAAGTCCCGATAACGAGCGCAAGCATGGTGCGCCTCTTTTATACAAATGACAAGTGGTAACCGGTCAAGTGTGAGCTATGACGTGTGTTTGGGTAAGATCCTCAGACTCAGGGATATTTCTTTGCTTTACCTCTGGGGCTATCAACTTTAGACTCGAATCAATGATCTATTTTCAATCCAAGTCATCGTCTAGCAAGGATGTGTAAGGTGCCTATGATCCCTAAGTTCGTTTTGAGTTTATTACTATTAACCCTATTCGTTGGATGTACGTCTATGAAGCCTGTTGACCCGGTTCAGCCCCCGAAAGCTGAAAAAGTTCCTAATGAGATGATGTTGCATGGCATCAAGCGCACCGACGATTACTATTGGTTAAGAGATGATGCGCGTAAAAATCCAAAGGTATTGGCGCACCTAGAGGCTGAAAACCGATATACAAAAGCACAGTTTTCTCCATTTGAAGGTTTTCAACAGACTTTGTTCAATGAGCTCATTGGCCGATTAGATAAAGATGAGTCGAGTGTGCCCTACCTATGGCATTCACATTGGTACTCACGTCGGTATAAACAAGGTTTTGAATATCCTCTGGTGATAAGACAAAGCGAGCCCAATGGCGCTGAAACTCTGTTACTCGATGTGAATTTACGCGCAGAAGGTCATGAATTCTATGGCTTGGGCGGTGTGTCCGTGAGTCCCGATGAATCGATAATAGCCTTCGGAGAAGATACCTTAAGTCGCCGTATCTATAAGGTCTATTTTAAAGATATTGCCAGCGGGAAGCTGCTAGAGGATGAACTCACAGGAACCGATGGCCGGGTCGTTTGGGCTAATGATAATAAGCATCTGTTCTATATCGCCAAAGATCCTAAGACCTTATTGGGGTTTCAGGTTTTTCGTCATCAATTAGGGACGCCACAAGCACAAGACGTCCTGGTTTTCGAGGAGCAGGATGATAGCTTTTACATCTCGCTGGGTAAGTCTCTCGATGAGTCCAGAATAACACTCTTCAATGAGAGTACGACGACGAGTGAAGTGTCTGTTCTCGATGCCGATATGCCATTGGGTGAATTTAAGCCGCTGTTGGCACGAGAGGAGGGGCATGAATACTCTGTCGCTAAGCTGGGTCGTACATACTACATTCTCACCAACTGGAAGGCGGTTAACTTTCGTTTGATGAAGGTCGATGAGACAAGATTTAGTGATAAGACCATGTGGCAGGAGGTTATTGGCGGTAGTGGGGATAGCCGTATTGAAGATTACCTTCTATTGGAGAAATTCTTAATTGTGCAAACCCGTGAGAAAGGGATTAGTCGGCTTTGGGTCTTCCCGCTTACTCACGCTAATGATGGTGATGTTAATCAAGGCGGGTACGTTGAAAGTGAGCCTGTTGAGATCCCGTTTCATGATCCTGCCTATGTCGTGGGTCTGGATGTTAATGCCCGGCAAGAGAGCGATAAACTAAGGATCTACTACTCGAGCCCGACGACGCCTGAATCGATTTATGAGTATGACTTAACCCGCCTGCCGACACGCGTGCTACTCAAGCAAGAGAAGGTACTCGGAGGGTTTGAGAGCGAAGCCTATAAGGCCGAGCGAATATTTATTACGGCCAGAGATGGTGTTCAGATCCCCGTCACCTTAGTTTACCGAAAAGACTCATTTAACAAAGATGGCAGCAACCCGCTCTATCAATATGGCTATGGTGCCTATGGTCATACGATTGACCCCGATTTTGACAGTTCGGCATTAAGCCTTCTGGACAGGGGGGTGGTATATGCTATTGCCCATGTACGTGGAGGAGAGATGTTGGGCAGACCCTGGTATGACGATGGCCGCATGCTGAATAAACAACATAGTTTCGATGACTTTATCGATGTGACTAAGGCGTTGACGTCTCAAGGATACGGCGATAAAAAACGTGTTGTCGCGGCAGGTGGCAGTGCGGGTGGCTTGTTGATGGGGGGCGTTATCAATCAAGCACCGGGACTATATTTTGCCGTAGCGGCCCATGTGCCCTTTGTCGATATTGTGACGACAATGCTGGATGAATCTATACCGTTAACCACGAATGAGTATGATGAATGGGGTAATCCCAATGAGAAGAGATATTTTGACTATATGCTTAGCTACTCGCCCTATGATCAAATCAAGCAGCAAGCCTATCCTCACATGCTGGTGACTACCGGTCTTCATGATTCGCAAGTACAGTATTTTGAACCCGCTAAATGGGTAGCTAAACTCAGGGAATACAAGACTGACGACAATCAATTGCTCTTTCATATTGATATGGAGGCGGGTCATGGTGGTAAGAGTGGCCGCTATAGGCGGTACCAGGATACGGCTCAGGAATATGCTTTCCTCCTGGGTCTACTGGGGCTTAACGAGATTAAGACTAAATGAGTGAACCTATATGGTTCCTGTATATGATCCAATGTGCCAACGGTCATCTTTATACCGGAGTCACGCTGGATATTGCGCGACGATTTCAGGAGCATCAGGGTGGTGGGCCTAAGGCGGCTAAGTTCTTGCGAGGTAAAGGGCCTTTGCTCTTAGTGTATAAAGAGAAGGTTGGCAGCCGGTCCGATGCATTAAAGCGAGAGATTGCAATTAAGCGTTGGTCCAGAGCTAAAAAGCTGGCCTTGATAGGTTAGGGTAATGAAAATCAAGGTGGGTACAATTTAACTGAGCCCTCTTTATCGGGGGGAGGTTAGACCTTTTTGTTAAAGCTTCAGCCGGCACGGCTTGTACTCGTCTCATTTGAGCTAAACAATCTTCGCTATATCATGGAGGTTGTTTATTTCTGTCAGTTTTTAAGGCCTAAAAACTGACAGGTGTCTTCACACTTCTTTCACTTCCTCCGATGTAGTCTTTGTCAGCTACACCTTTATACCGATTGGTATTAACTGTTATTTGAGATCAAATTGGAGAATATGATGACTGCTCTGATAGAACAAACAAGAGAGCCACTCCCTCACCGAACCGAGCTCCAGGGGGCGGGTTTTCAATGGTTACTGTATGGATTGTTGATCCTTCATTTTGCCACCTTATTATTTGACCGATACGATGAGTTATCAGCTAAGGTCAAGACCAAGGCAATCTCTAAGGTAAAAACAGGGCTTAATCGCGCCGGCTAATGCAGGTTAGTCGTATGGGGTGGGCAGGGGCTAATTCGGATAATTATATAAACACTATCCTGCCTAGCCGCCTGCGCCGGGAAGTTGTTAGGTTGCCAGTAGGGTTAATGCATACTTACCGGACCATCTATCTGGTCGAAACTCACATCACCTGAGCCGGATTCCAGTATATTCAATCCTTGGGTATTAACGACATCTATGCTGCCTGAGCCGTCATCTATGGTCACTTTACCTTCGACGTTCCTCACTGAAAGGCTGCCCGAACCATCATTGATGACGATATCGCCGTCGACATCTTTTATCTCAATGGAGCCTGAGCCATCTTCAAGTTGGATATCTCCACCTATCTGATTGAGGGTAATATCACCGGAACCATCTTGTATATCTAAGTTCTTTCCTCCCTGGATGACAACACTACCCGATCCATCCTGAAGTTTTATATCTGCGTCAACGCCTGAAATATCTATGCTGCCTGAGCCGTCATCGATGTCCATCTTCATCCGTGAAGGGACTTTGAGTACAAGATCTATATATGGAGAGTTTCCGAAGCTCACATTAGAGTCGAAATCGGCAGTCAGGTGTGCCTCCGTTCCCTGACGCTCGAGGGAAAGTTCAGTCTCTACGCCATCCCGGGTGTAGATATCTGCCTCGAGTGTGATATGGGTTAAGCCCTTGACTCCCTCTATTTCGAGCGACCCAGCTCCTGTTTCGGCAACCAGTGCATTGAGTCCGCTGGCGTCTAGCTGGATGGATTGATGTTGATGTTCAAGAGGACTCATATCGGCGCCATTAACATTAATGATGCATCCTGAAAGAGATAAACTTAATACACTAGCTAAGATAGTTGGACGAATGAACATTCTTATTATTCCTTTTAAAATCAAAATATTCTTGTTTAGTATTTTTCTTCTGTACGGGTAACTAAGCATTGTTTATGCCAAAAATGTATCTACATGTTTTTCAAGTGTTTTGTGAATGTTGTTTAAATTGTTATTTTTAAGTGTTAGCTTTTATGCTCAAAAGATAAGGTACTTGACCTATTGAGTTGGTGAGTTTTCTCAACTCGTTACCCCTAAAAGAACAAGAGATAGAAGAATTAGAGATGGATTACTTAGCCGTAAATAAAGCCGCTTGGGATAAGCGTACAAAAATTCATGTAGGTTCGAAGTTTTATGATATTGAAGGCTTCCTGAAAGGTAAGAGCTCACTACAGGAGATAGAGCTGTGTGAGCTGAATGTAAAAGGCAAGAGTCTGCTTCATCTTCAATGCCATTTTGGTTTAGATACCTTATCTTGGGCACGAGAGGGGGCCGATGTTACCGGAATCGACCTCTCATCCGCCGCGATAGCGCAGGCACAAGAGCTGGCGAAACGGATTGAGGCCGAGGCTCAGTTTATCTGTACCGATGTGTACAACACACCAGAGAGAGTATCCCGTCAATTTGATATCGTATTTACCTCTTACGGTGCTATCGCCTGGCTGCCAGATCTGGACCGGTGGGCAAAGGTTGTGAGTGACTGTTTAAAGGCTGGTGGACAGTTCTATATGGTAGAGTTTCATCCTTTAGAGGCACTGTTTGATGGCTACAGTTATTTTGCCCAGCAAGAGCCGGATGTAGATGAGGAGGGGACCTACACAGAGAACTGTGATGGCGAGATCAATACCGTGATGAGCTGGCCACATCCCATCTCTGAGGTATTAAATGCCCTGATACAAGCCGGACTGGAGCTGAAGGGGTATAACGAGTTTAACTTCAGCCCCTATGATGCGTTCGCGGGCTTACAGGAGGAGAGTGTCGCCAATGCCAATGGGGATCAGAGAACAAGATATTTTCTTGAACATAAGCAACAGCGTGTGCCATTAACCTATTCGGTGAGTGCGATTAAACCACGCTGACTCTGTCCGAAGGCTGTGCAAACAAAAAGGCCGCATGGAGAGTGCGGCCTTTGGTGAATATGAGTTTTTTTTACAATCAATGGCTAGCGCATTGGTTTGTCATTTACCTTTGTCTTAAGACTGGGTATTTCTCATAGTTATTATCGAAGTAAGGACTTCTTTGATAAAACCAGCGTAAACGTGCCTTAGGATCTGCGGCGAAGGCTTCATCTTTGAGTGCCTCATTAAATGCCTGTTGTAGCTTTGGATTTTCCTGGAGCATCTGAGCGGCTAAAGGCTCAACGGCGTAATTTTCAATGTATTCCGTTCTGGTAAAGATTGGATTGAAAAAGCCCCACTGCAACAAGGAGTCCGGCGATTGAGGCTCAAGCAATAAGATAGCAAGGTCACCAAGGGGCTGCCTGGTATCTATCTTGACGGTACCTGCAGGAAGCTGAGTATCGATGGGGCTAAGTACAGCCTGAGCTTTCACACGCTGTCGGCCCTCATAGTCCTTGTCTGAAAAAACTGGCTGACTCAGGTGGTACTGCTCGACGCTTAATTGAGTCGGTACTGCTAAGCGGGTCATGCGTATACCGTGGGTGTTAAGGCGTTCGATAACGTTAGCCCATTGTGGTGGTATGTAATAGGCACTCGGACGTTGCACCCGAATGTCTGCAACAGAGTTACCTATAACCGGTAAGTCGGGGTAGAGTTTAGGTTCACCCGTCCAACGCACCACATCATTACCACTGATAGCACTTTGCTCTAACCGGTAACTTATTCCTTTAAAATCCCAGCCCTTTTTCTGCTGCTTCTCCTTCCAGGTCAGAGTGATCTGAGGTGAGTAGTTGTACTTATCTTGCTGAATAGCAGATCTAAGTTTAGTGGATTGCTCGCCAACCGTTTTAAGTGTTGCTTCCAGCATGACATAGGTGCCAAGAACACGTTGTTTGAAGGGTTTAAGGCTATGATTTTCGATTAAAATAGTCGGCAGGTGACGGGCATCGCCGTAGCCGTTTGAATATCTGGGACTAGGGTTCCATAGCGACATACCTTTGGTAATATCTGTATTATCGAGTGCAAATATCAACTGCCCCGGAATATGTCCCTGGGCAGAAAGTTCGGCCTCTATTGCCGGACGATAGTTCTGCTCCAGCCATTGGTAACTGGCCGGACTCAGCCCTTGTGGCTGGTTATAACCGAAGGTGACATCATACTGGTAATCTATGCCATCGGTGACATGCACATCGATATAGAGATCCGGTTGCCATTCATTGATGGCGTGTAGCATATGTTGCATCTCAAGGGTATCGGCCTTGGCATAGTCTCGGTTTAGGTTGAGGTTTTTTGATGTGGTGCGCCAGCCCATGTTCACAGGACCGCGTTGATTCACCCGGTTGTATTGGGTCGAACGTTCATGAGCATCGACACTAAAAATCGGTACGAACAGAAGGTTGGCATTATCGAGGAGAGCGCCTTTATCACCGATAACGATATCTCTTAGCAGCATCATGCCGGCATCTTTGCCGTCGATCTCCCCCGAGTGGATACCCGCTTGCACCAGTATGCTGGCCTTACGATTTTGCTGTAACGCCTCCGGAGAGCCGGCGCCTTCACTCGATGCAATAATCATCCAGATGTCTCGCCCTTGTGGACTCTTACCCAGGCTGACCTTTTTCAGTTTATCTGTTTGTTCAATGAGCTTATCGAGCCAGGCGAAGGTTTCATCATAGCTTGGGCTGCTCTTAAGGCCGTGTTGTTCGAATGGTGTAGCCCACTCATCGTCGGCATCGAGGAGCAGGGCTTCACTCTTACCATGCCATTCGATGGCTGGTGGCAGTATTCTATCGTTGATGTAAGTCGCGGCTAACTTAGGAGTTAGTTCGGGAGCAGTAACTTCACCTGCAGCTGCTGTATCGGTATTCGAATCGGTAATTGTTTCTACGGCAATGGCTGAGCTGCCGGTGACACTGCTTGCTGCAATGGCAAGTAAGGCTATTGCTGAAAGGGGGCGTAAGCGCATGTTAGGGTACCCAATTTAGAGTCAGAGACTACGTTTTAGTTAGCGTTATTATTTGGCAGTTATATTTGATTAAATATGTAATGAACACAAGGGGGAGTTTAAAGCTCTGGCCACTTTAACTGAGGCCTTCTGCATTTTTTGTTTTAGATTATTTTTATTTGATAGGGCTATTGAAGATCAAACCTTCATCGTTGTTTATCGCCTCCAGCAGGGTATGTGCAGATACTTCAGCGAGACGCTGTAAATATGTCCCTATACGCTCTGCGATTTCATCCCTGAAATCGAAGCTCGCAGCCGCATCTCCACTGGTGTATTCACAAGAAGTTGTTTTAACAGTTTTCGTAAGCGTTTGAAATTAAGAGTGTTAAAATCGCGAGTGCGTATTGTCATTAAGACGAGAACTAACTTTATACCAATAAAATCAGTAGCTAACCAAGAGTGTCAGTGGTAAGTTACTGATTAATAATAAAATCCAAGTGCGCACTATAAAAATGTTATATGTACAGGAGTTTAGCCTTGATTGAAGCGTATACAAAAGAATATTGGCTAAATGAATTAAAAGACTCTGCACAATTTTTAGAGAGCCTTTATCGTACAACCATATGGGATAACGAACTTGAGTTTAAAACAGAAAAAGCTGTTTTTTTTGGTTGTTATGCAATTCGTAAGCTTAAAGAAAGTAAATTACTAAGTCATGAAATCTCAGGTTTTAATACAAGTCTAATTTCGCACCCAATTAGAGTTACTGGTGTAGATGTGGCTGATGATAAATGGTCTAAAAAATATAACTTCGGGCAAAGTGATGGCCAAGAGTTGGCTTTGGAAAGGCTATGTAATCAATTTATACATAGTAAAATATACTCGCCGTTTGTGCCTGGTGGTCAAGGTTGCATGGGGTTCTTCTTTGCTTCAGATAAAGAGTGCAAAAAACAGGTTTACTATGTTCAGCTTATAAAAATCGTTAGTATTTTCTTAAGTGTCGTACACAATAAAAAAGTAAACCTAGAGCTTGAAATCAATGGTGCTGAGGTTAGTGCTAGAAATCTAAAAATGCATACATAACAGGTTTTAGTCGCTAAATGCGGCGTTATCAACTTAACGCATATGGCGCGCCGGACACAGCAAAGCCGCGCTGGTTATAATGGCGTAATTAAATAACAGGCTCGCTCAGATTTAATCTAGCAAGAATATAGATACAATCTAATTCGAAGAGATAACTCTTTTGCTTTAGCAACAGGTGTAGGCGCGGCTGTGAGCTTCCAAAGCAGGGAAGCTTTGGCAGAGCCCACATGGAAGTGCTTGCGGCGTCTCACTGAAGTGCCTGCACGGCACCCGCTGGGAAGCGATAGGTAACAATAACGTTATGTTCTGGAGATCCTTCACCCAGCAACAAACAGAACTCCAAATATCAGACATAAAAAAATCCCAGTTCAGTATAAATCTAAACTGGGATTAATCAGGAAAACAATCAATCTACTAGATCACAAGTAACCTAATAAAAGACCTATTAAGCATTAGGTCCGGAATGCTTGATCGAATCTGGTACCTGGTATTTAGCAAAGTTCTCAGTGAAGCTATCGGCTAATTGCTGTGCGTATTGGGCATATTGTGCCTTATCGTCCCAGGTATTCACCGGGTTAAGCAGCTTGGTCTCAACGCCGGGAATCGCGAGGGGGACATTCAGGTTCAGCTTAGCCAGATGTTCAGTCTCGACCCCCTTCAGATCGTCATTAACAATCGCATCTACGATCGCACGGGTCGTTGGTATATCGAAACGCTTGCCGATACCGTGAGGGCCACCAGTCCAACCGGTATTAACCAGATAAACCTGACTACCGAATGATTCGATCCTCTTCATCAATAACTCGGCGTAAACGCCTGCCGGACGAGGGAAGAAAGGCGCGCCGAAGCAGGTTGAGAAGGTTGATTGAATCGCAGAGCTTGAGCCCATCTCTGTCGAACCGACCTTCGCCGTGTAGCCCGATAGGAAGTGATAGGCCGCCTGCTCTTTGGTGAGTATCGATACTGGTGGTAAGACACCCGAAACATCACAGGTCAGGAAGACTACGGCATGAGGCTCTGCACCACGGTTTTCTTCCTTACGCAGCTCAATATGTTCGAGCGGGTAAGCGGCGCGACTGTTCTCGGTCAGGGTAGAGTCGGTGTAGTCCGGAACGCGGTTTTCATCCATAGTGACGTTTTCGAGTACGGTACCGAAGCGGATAGCATCCCAGATAACGGGCTCATTCTTCTGACTCAAGTCGATACACTTAGCGTAACAGCCACCTTCGATGTTGAAGACACCGCCGGGCGCCCAACCGTGCTCGTCGTCGCCGATTAGAAAGCGCTTAGGATCGGCCGACAATGTGGTCTTGCCTGTGCCAGACAGACCGAAGAAGAGTGTCGTGTCGCCTTTAATTCCAACGTTAGCCGAGCAGTGCATGGGGAGCACGCCCTTTGCCGGAAGAAGGAAATTTTGTACCGAGAACATAGATTTTTTCATCTCACCGGCATACTTAAGGCCGGCAAGGAGGACTTTACGCTCGGCAAAGTTGATGATCACGGTCGCATCGGAGTGAGTGCCATCTCTTTCTGGTATGCACTCAAAACCCGGTGCGTTCATGATCTGCCAGATAGGCTTATCGGCAGCGTTAAATTGCTCTGGAACGATAAAGAGATTACGAGCAAACAGTTGATGCCAAGCGGTTTCGGTAGTGACACGAACAGGTTGGTAATGTTCAGGATCGGCACCGACTTCCAGATCAGAGACAAATAGCTCTTTGTCGCCCAGGTAAGACTCCACTCTGTTCCATAGCGCGGTAAAGGCGGTTTGCTCAAAAGGCTTGTTGACTGGGCCCCAATCAATATCTGCTTCTGAGCCAGGTTCCTTAACGATAAAACGATCGTTAGGCGATCGCCCGGTGCGTTCACCTGTTTTTGCGACTAGTGCACCGTTTGCAGTCAGTTCACCTTCTCCTCTGGATAGAGCAAGTTCAATGAGTTGTGCCGTTGAGGGATTACGGTGAGTACTGTGTGTTCCATCCGCCATTTGTAGGGTCTCCATGTTTAAGGTCGGAATTAATGGTCAGTCTTTGCTGACTTGTATTTTCTATCTGAAAAATGGGCGTCTTGATGCGCTGAAATGTGATTGTAACTTAAGCAGATATGAATGTGTGAGGAAGATCGTATTTTTGCCAAAAAAAAGAGAGCGCTCACGGGCGCCCTCTTTTTGTTTATTCAGATTACTGAGCCTTTACTGTTTGGTCTCAGGAGCCTGGGTGTTACTGAAAATAGCTTCAACATCAATTGAATCAAAGTTATAGGAAGTATTGCAGTACTCACAACCCATCTCGACTTTGCCCTGCTCGGCAATGATGGCATCAATTTCAGCCTTTGAAACGGTGCGAATTGCCGAGGCACTTCGCTCTCTGGAACAGGTACATGAGAAGGTCACTTCGATAGGGTCAAATAGGCGAACCTCTTCCTGGTGGTAGAGACGGTGTAACACCTCTTCGGCTTCCAGCTCGAAGAGCTCTTCGGCCTTTACAGTTGCCGTGAGTTGTTCTAAGTGTTCAAACTCGGCGTTGTGATCGCTTTCGCTCGGCAGGACTTGAAGCAACATACCGGCGGCTTGTTTGCCGTTGGCAAACAGAGATATTTTAGTCGGGAGCTGCTCAGACTGAGTAAAGTACTCTTCAAGGCATGCTGCGAGAGAGTCTTTATCTAGTGCGACAACACCCTGATAGCGTTCGCCTTTTTCTGGAGATAAGGTGATAACCATATGCCCTTTGCCGAACAGTTGTTGCAGCGTCGCACCATCGTTTAGTTCACCGTCCCAGCGTGCTACGCCTCTGAGCTGTTGAAGGTTATTGCCATTGATAACAGCGAGTGAGATTGGGCCATCGCCTTGAAGTTGAACACTGATATCACCGCTGAACTTTAGCGTTGCCGTGAGCAGTGATGTGGCAGCCATCAACTCACCCAAAAGATTCTGAATTTGTGCTGGGTAAGTATGAGCCGAGAGGATCTCTTGATAACTCTGCTCAAGCTGTACCAATTCGCCTCGGACGTCGGCATTTTCAAATAGGTAGCGGTGTAAATTATCTTTACTCATTTCGGTTTCAATCTCACAATGTCATTCGGTATAAAACTATTCAGTTAGCTGAGCAGTTATTAGTTATTTGGGGATAGTGCTTAATATATGGTCTTTAATCGCTACTTCAATGGTGAACTTGATATTAGCTCTCTTTAAAGCGGATTAATTGTCGGCGTTGCTTCTTGTCTGGTTTATGATCCGGGGCCGGATTATTCAGCACATTTAATCGTCTCGCCTCTGCATAGGTTTCTCTTTTAGCTATACTTTCAGGTGTTTCCTGGTACAGAGTTTGCGCGAATGTTGCTTTTTGACGCTGATCTGACAGTTTCTTAATGATGATCTCTTTTTCGTCATAACCCTGTCTTAATTTTATTACAGCATCTAATTCAGCCAGTTTACTGGATTTTGCGCGTTGCCCGTTGTAGTGAATTTTACCACCATTAATCATCTCTTTTGCGATGGCACGGGTCTTATAGAAGCGTGCAGCCCAAAGCCATTTGTCCAGACGGACGGCTTTTGGTTGTTCGGACGGCTTGTTCATCGAGTCTCCATAGTGAAATTAATGATGGGCAAGTTCACATGCTGGGTAATAAAATCGCTTTTTAGTGTTGCGATCACCTAATATAGCGACTAGGTTCACACCCTTTTCAGGCGCGTAAAGTTAGCATATTTGGGCTATTTTCGCCAATTAAGCTGGTGTTATGGGCTTGTTGCCATTAGCCGTGTAGGTTAGCATAAGTCACGACATCCTAAATTATCTTAAGCAGAACAGAGACCTGTATAGAGGGTCCACTCAATATGGATTTATTAGATAAAGTAATTAGTAAGGCTGCGGGAATACCGCATAAGCCTTTGAGTTTGGCGGTTTTTTGGGTCGGTTTGTTAGTGATCCTTTACCTCTTAGCTCAGATCACCTGGAAGCTAGTTCCAGCCTCAGATTCACCAACAAATTGGCTGCCTACCCCCGTAACCAGCAGTTCGGGTAGTCGTGTCAGTATTTCCGATTTGAAAGAGCTATCTCTGTTCGGCCGGTCCGATTCAGACTCAAATCAGCCTAAAATTGCACCGGTTGAAGAAAAAATCACCGATGCACCTAAAACCTCACTCTCTATCCAGTTGACTGGTGTTGTGGCCTCCACATCACAACAGCATGGATTGGCAGTTATTGCTTCAAGTGGCAGCCAGAACACCTATAGTTTAGGTGATAAAATTAAAGGCACTTCGGCCTCGCTAAAAGAGGTTTATGCAGACCGTATTATTATCACTAACAGTGGTCGTTACGAGACCTTGATGTTGGATGGATTGGAATATGAGACCGGAGGCAAGGCGAACCAGCATCTACAGCGGGCTAAGTCGTCGGGCACCAAGGTCGACAAGAGAAAAGATCGCCAGGTTGCCCAAGAGCTGGTCAGCTCCAGAGATGAACTGTTAGCCGATCCAAGTAAATTGACCGACTATCTGGCCATTTCACCGGTAAAGAGTGGCGGAGAGCTTCAGGGCTACCGTTTAAATCCGGGTAAAGATAGAGAACTATTTAAGAAGGCCGGTTTTAAGGCCAATGATTTAGCAAAATCAATTAACGGCTACGATCTGACTCAGATGAGTCAGGCATTGGAAGTCATGGCACAGCTACCTGAATTAACCGAGATCTCATTGATGATCGAACGGGAAGGGCAGCTGGTTGAGATCCTGTTCAGTCTGCCGCAATAAAAAAGGTTTTAGGGGAAGTACATAAATGAATAATAAGAAATTTCGCCACAAGCTTATCGCCGGCATGGTGATGGGAGCCTCACTTTTAGCTCCTCAAATCGCTTGGTCTGAGCAGTATGCGGCAAATTTTAAAGGGACAGATATTCAAGAGTTTATCAATATTGTTGGTAAAAACCTGAATAGAACCATCATCGTCGACCCAACGGTTCGTGGCAAAATTAATGTCCGAAGCTATGATCTGCTTGACGATGAGCAGTATTATCAATTCTTCCTCAATGTACTCCAGGTTTATGGCTATGCGGTCGTAGAGATGGACAACAACATCATTAAGGTGATCAAAGATAAGGATGCCAAGACGGCATCTATCAGGGTTGCCGATGATGATAAACCAGGTTTAGGCGATGAGATGGTGACACGTATTGTTGCCCTCTATAACACGGAAGCCAAGCAGTTGGCTCCACTACTACGCCAGCTCAATGACAATGCCGGTGGCGGTAATGTCGTTAACTATGACCCCTCGAATGTATTGATGATTTCCGGTCGTGCTGCCGTGGTCAATAAATTAGTGGAGATCGTTCGCCGCGTCGATAAGCAGGGCGATACCGAGGTTCAGGTAGTCTCCCTCGAGTTTGCATCTGCGGGTGAAATCGTTCGAATTATCGATACCCTCTATCGCTCGACGGCCAATAAGTCTCAGTTGCCGGGTCAGGCGCCAAAAGTGGTGGCCGACGAACGCATGAACGCCGTTATCGTCAGTGGCGATGAGAAAAGTCGTCAGCGTGTGGTGTCACTGATCAAGAAGCTGGATGCCGAGCAAGCCAGCATGGGTAACACTAAGGTGCGTTACCTGCGCTATGCCAATGCGGAAGACTTGGTTGAGGTATTGACCGGGTTTGCCCAGAAGCTGGTCGACGATAAAGACGGCGGCGCACAGCAAGGTGGCAGCAAACGTCGTAATGAAATTAACATCATGGCCCACGCCGATACCAATGCCTTGGTTATCAGCGCCGAGCCGGATCAGATGCGCACCATCGAGAGTGTCGTGAACCAGCTCGATATTCGCCGTGCTCAGGTATTGGTTGAAGCTATTATCGTGGAAGTTGCCGAGGGTGACGATGTCGGTTTCGGTGTACAGTGGGCTACTGCTGCCGGCGGCGGCACACAGTTTAATAACTTAGGCCCGACTATTGGTGAAATTGGTGCCGGCGTCTGGCAGGCTCAAGATACTAAAGCTTCTCAAACTTGTACAGGCTCGGGGGATAATCAGACCTGTACCGATAACCCGGATGTTCAAGGTGATATTACCTTGTTGGCTCAGGCTTTAGGTAAGGTCAACGGTATGGCATGGGGCGTTGCCATGGGTGACTTCGGTGCGCTTATTCAGGCCGTGTCCAGCGATACTAAATCGAATGTACTCGCGACTCCCTCTATTACCACACTGGATAACCAGGAAGCGTCGTTTATTGTCGGTGATGAGGTGCCTATCCTGACCGGCTCAACCTCGAGTTCGAGTAATACCAACCCATTCCAAACAGTCGAACGTAAAGAGGTGGGAGTTAAACTTAAAGTTGTGCCTCAGATCAACGAAGGCACCTCGGTTAAGTTAACTATCGAGCAGGAAGTCTCTGGTATCAACGGTAAAACCGGTGTCGATGTGACCTTCGCGACCCGTCGTCTGACCACCACGGTTATGGCCGATTCGGGTCAGATTGTTGTCCTGGGTGGCCTGATCAACGAAGAGGTGCAGGAGAGCGTACAGAAAGTTCCCTTCCTCGGCGATCTTCCTATTATCGGTCATCTGTTCAAGTCATCTTCGAGTGGCAAGAAGAAGAAAAACCTGATGGTATTTATCAAGCCCACCATTATCCGTGATGGGATCACCATGGAAGGCATCGCAGGTCGTAAGTACAACTACTTCCGTGCACTGCAGCTCGAGCAGCAAGATCGTGGTATTAACTTAATGCCGAACAGCGAAGTGCCGGTACTCGAAGAGTGGAATCAATCCGATTATCTTCCTCCTGAAGTCAACGATATTCTGGAGCGTTATAAAGAGGGTAAAGGTCTAGAGACTAAGATGCGTGAAACTGACCCGGCCTTGAAGACGATCTCTGAGAGCAACGAAAAAGATAAGAAGGGGAGCGCAGAAAGCTCAACTGAAGATAGCGCCTCAGCCACCGAAGATAAAGATGATGAGTGAGATTCAAGCCTCTCAGAATGATGAGCTGGCGCAAGTGACCGATGAGCTTGGGCTGGCAGTCGAAAGTGAAACCGATGAGGTATTTCACTCCACGAGCAAGGAGCGGTTACCTTTCGCTTTTGCGCATCGTTTCGAAGTGGTACTGGATAGTGTCAATGAGCCGGGTCTTACCTTGTTTCATACCGCTTCCACGCCAGTCGAAGCCTTACTAGAGGCTCGCCGCTATACAGGTAAGGAGCTGCCTCTGGTTCAGCTTGCGCCGGACGCGTTCGAGGCAAGGCTAACACAGGCCTATCAGGCGAACTCTTCAGAGGCTCAGCAGCTGATGGAAGATATCGGCAATGAGATGGATCTGTTTACCTTGGCCGAGGAGCTGCCGCAGACCGAAGATCTGCTTGAAGGCGATGATGATGCGCCGATTATTAAACTGATTAATGCCTTACTGTCGGAAGCGATTAAGGAAGAAGCGTCTGATATTCATATCGAGACCTATGAGAAGCAGCTTGTCGTGCGTTTCCGGGTTGATGGTGTGCTTAAAGAGGTGCTCAAGCCGAACCGTAAACTCTCATCACTCTTAGTTTCACGTATCAAGGTGATGGCACGTCTGGATATCGCCGAGAAACGTGTACCTCAAGATGGCCGTATCTCGCTACGTATCGCCGGGCGCGCTGTCGATGTTCGTGTATCGACTATGCCATCGAGCCATGGCGAGCGTGTGGTATTGCGTCTGCTCGATAAAAATGCGGGTAACTTAGATCTTATTCAACTGGGCATGACCGAAGCGGTGCGCATTCAGTTCGATGAGCTGATCCGTAAGCCTCACGGTATCATCCTTGTTACCGGGCCTACTGGCTCGGGTAAGAGTACGACTCTCTATGCCGGATTAACCGAGCTTAATACCAAAGATACCAATATTCTTACCGTCGAAGATCCTATCGAGTATGAACTTGAAGGAATTGGTCAGACTCAGGTCAACACTAAGGTCGATATGACCTTTGCCCGAGGTCTGCGAGCGATTCTTCGTCAAGACCCGGATGTGGTGATGATTGGTGAGATCCGTGACTTAGAGACGGCTCAAATTGCGGTTCAGGCTTCATTGACAGGTCACATGGTGTTGTCGACCTTACACACCAATACCGCATCGGGTTCTATCACACGTCTCCAAGATATGGGAGTGGAACCTTTCCTTGTCTCATCGAGTTTATTAGGCGTGTTGGCTCAACGACTGATTCGAACCTTATGTTCCGAGTGTAAATCTGAACATGCCCCGGCTCTGAGTGAACGTGCGTTGTTGGGCATGAAAGACGATGATACCCGAGTGATCTATCGCGCTCAGGGATGTAAGGCCTGTGGTCATAATGGCTATCGTGGACGTACAGGTATTCATGAGCTTCTCGTGGTCGATGATGATGTTCGTGAACTCATTCATACCGGTCGTGGTGAGTTGGCAATTGAGAAGCATATCAGGCAATCAACGCCGAGTATTCGCCATGATGGTATGAGTAAGGTACTTGCTGGGATCACAACCCTGGAAGAAGTGTTGCGTGTAACCCGCGAGGAATAATCGATGCCAGCATTTGAATACTTGGTTTTAGGGCAAATTGATTCTTGCCTCTCAAGAGGTGCTTTGAGTTGTGTTGGTGTGGAGGTAAGCCATGCCGGCATTTGAATACAAGGCGTTAGATTCGAAAGGTAAGCAACAAAAAGGTGTGATGGAAGCCGATACGGCGCGTCATGCTCGAGGTCAGCTTCGCGAGCAACGTCTGATGCCGCTCGAGATCACTCCGGTTGTTGAAAAAGAATCCAAAGCGAAATCGACCGGAAAGAGTTTCTTTCAGCGCGGAATTTCAGTTGCGGAGCTTGCATTAATCACCCGTCAGGTCGCAACTTTGGTGGCTGCCGGTTTACCCGTCGAAGAGGCATTAAAGGCGGTAGGACAGCAGTGCGAGAAAGACAGATTAGCCAGCATGATTATGGCAGTCAGATCTCGTGTCGTCGAAGGTTATAGCCTGGCAGATTCCATGGCTGAATTTCCCCATATCTTCGATGATCTCTATCGCGCTATGGTGGCGTCGGGTGAAAAATCCGGTCACCTCGAAGTCGTGCTCAATCGTCTTGCCGATTACACCGAGAGAAGACATCAGTTAAAGAGTAAGATGACTCAGGCGATGATCTACCCTGTGGTACTAACTGTAGTCGCAATCAGTGTTATCGCGATATTGCTAGCCGCAGTAGTGCCTGAGGTGGTGGGTCAGTTTGAACATATGGGACAGGAGTTGCCCTGGACAACCTTGTTGTTGATTGCTTCATCTGATTTTGTCAGAGATTACGGCTTGCTGGTTTTAGGTGTCATCGTCATAGGCTTTGTGCTGTTTAGGCGGCTACTGACAAAAGCCGAATATCGAATGAAGTATGACAGTTTACTACTGGTGTTTCCGGTCATTGGTCGTGTCAGTAAGGGGCTCAATACTGCCCGATTTGCCCGAACCTTAAGTATTTTGACCGCTAGTGCGGTACCACTGCTGGATGCCATGCGTATTGCCAGTGAAGTGCTTATCAATGTTAAAGTGCGAGCTGCAGTTGAAGAGGCTACCGCCAGAGTACGGGAAGGTACCAGTTTAGGTGCTGCACTGACTAATACGAAACTTTTCCCTCCTATGATGCTCTATATGATCACATCGGGTGAAAAGAGTGGCCAACTTGAGCAGATGCTTGAGCGAGCCGCCGATAACCAAGATCGAGAGTTCGAGTCCAATGTGAATATTGCGCTGGGTGTATTTGAACCTCTGCTCGTGGTGAGTATGGCTGCCGTGGTGCTGTTTATCGTGTTAGCGATTCTGCAACCGATCTTAGAGTTGAACAATATGATCAGTGGCTAAATCCCGGTCATCAAAAATGTGTCGTTAAATGAATTGAACTGTGAATCTGACTTTAAGGCAGAGTAGCAGTAACTAAATTACTGTTTTATCTATTTCTCTGCGTCGAGCTATTGTGATGTAGAGCGGTTTCAATAAGAGGACGTTGTTAATGCAAGCAAGAAACAAACAGAAAGGTTTTACCTTACTCGAAGTGATGGTTGTTATCGTGATCTTAGGTATCTTGGCCTCTATGGTTGTGCCTAACTTAATGGGTAATAAAGATAAAGCCGATCTGCAGAAAGCCGTTTCGGACATCGTTGCGTTAGAAAATTCTTTGGATATGTACAAGCTGGATAACAGCATCTACCCGACTACAGAGCAAGGGTTAGAGGCATTAGTTCAGAAGCCTACTATTTCGCCGGAGCCACGTAATTACCGTGCCGATGGGTATGTGAAACGTTTGCCACAGGATCCTTGGAGAAATGATTACCTGCTTCTTAGTCCAGGTGAGAATGGCAAGCTGGATGTGTTCAGTGCCGGACCCGACGGTCAACCAGGTACCGAAGATGATATCGGTAACTGGAATCTGCAAGATTTTCAGTAAACTTGAAATTCCTTGATTAAAGAAAGCCGATGAAGCCGCAGAAAGGTTTTACCTTAATGGAAGTCTTGCTGGTCGTCCTGTTAATGGGGCTGGCCGCTTCCGCTGTGACCATGAGTATGAGTGGTGCCGATAAGCAGCGAGAGTTAGAAAGGTCGGCTTTGCAGTTTATGGCTGCGACCGAGATGGTTCTCGATGAAACGGTACTCAGTGGACACTTCATCGGTATAGTGATCGACGATGAAAGCTATAAATATGTCTTTTACGATGAAGGTAAATGGAAACCTCTGGCCCAGGATCGAATCTTATCCGAAAGGCAGATGGAGTATGGCGTAAAGCTGGATCTTATTCTGGATGGTTTACCTTTAGTTCAAGATGATGAAGAGAAAGATACCTGGTTCGAAGAGCCACTGATTGAAAAGTCTGAAGAGGATAAGAAGAAGTTTCCCGAGCCTCAGGTGATGCTTTTCCCCAGTGGAGAGATGAGTGCATTCGAGCTTATCTTCTCCAGTAAAGATGAATCCGGCAGGGATATCGAGGCCCTGGTAGTGGGCGATGCCTTGGGTAGATTAACGTTGGGAAGAGATGATGGATTCGATGACTAACTTATCAGTTAAAAAGCCCTGTTTTTCAGAGGCTGCATCATATGTGAACTTTAAGGTCCTGATCACAAGGGTTGGATCTGTTTGTGAATAATAGCGTCAGGGGTATGACTCTACTCGAAGTTATCGTCGCTTTAGCCGTATTTGCCATTGCCGCGGTATCGATCACTAAGAGTCTGGGAGACCAAATTGCCAATATGCCTATCTTAGAGGAACGGACCTATGCGCAATGGGTGGCCGACAATGAGATGGTAGAAGCGAGATTGGAGCCGAAGTTTCCTGATATAGGTAAGAAAGAGGGGGAAACTGAACTGGCTGGTCGAGATTGGTATTGGCGTAAAGAGGTGGTAAAAACCACGGATGACAAATTCAGAATGATCCGTATCAGTGTCAGTGATGATGAGCGATATCAACGTATTCTTGCTCAGGTAAGCAGTTATGTACTCAATCAAGACTAGAGTTATCGCAGGCTTTACCTTGCTTGAGATGTTAGTCGCCATCGCCATCTTTGCCATGTTGGGACTCGCGGCTAATTCAGTCCTGCATACGGTGATTCAAAATGATGCCGCGACGAAAGAGTTTTCCGCCAAGCTCAAGTCAATGCAGCAGGGCTTCGGGGCGCTCGAGCGTGATTTAAGCCAGATGGTGGCACGCACACCTCGACTGCTCGAAGGCGGTCGTGGCACAACAGTATTTCAAACCGGTGAAGATATTCTGGATTCAGAATCTGAGGCACTGGTTTTCTTTCGTTTGGGCTGGCTAAACCCCGATGGCTTACTGCCTAGAGGCAGCATTCAATCCGTGGCTTATGTGGTACAGGATAATAACCTTGAGCGCTGGTATTATCCCTATCCGGAGCCTGAGTTTGGTAGTGAGCCAATCAAAACCATCGTCATCAAAGATGTGATCTCGGTGGAATACTCCTTCTTTATGGAAGATAAGTGGGAGAGAAAAGTCGATGCGACTAAGCTGCCGAAGGCGATTGCGATGGAAATCGAATTAGAAGGTTATGGTAAAATCCAGCGTAAGTTTTTGCTGCCAACAGGGGCTCCCGTCGGCTCTGGAAGTGATAACAGTGGCGGCAACAATAACGGTGGCAATAACAACGGCAGCAATAATGGCAGCAATAATTCCGGCAGTGGTGGCGGAAATGGGGCTGACAAGGGTACTGGCGGGGGCGAAGGCTAGTGGCTAAGCTTCCGGGTAAACAGCGAGGAGTTGCCCTCATCGTTGTGCTATTGATTGTGGCCATGGTGGCCATTATCGCGACAAATATTAACAGTCGTAATCAGCTTTCGGTCAGGCGCACACTGAACTTAACTCAATATGATCAGGCATTTTGGTATGCGATTTCGGCCGAAGAGTTAACCAAGAAAGTATTAAAGCAAGATCTCGATGACGCAGATGGTACGGTACACCTGCAGCAGTATTGGGCACAGGCCGATGTGGTTTTTCCCGCTGAACACGGGGAGATTGGCGGAACCATCAGTGATATGCGTTCCTGTTTTAACCTCAACGCCTTGTCTATCGAGAGTAAAGAGAATGAGAATGGGCAGCCTAAACTTCCCCTGCCAGCGGTGCAGTATAAGGGGCTGCTGGTTGCGTTAGGGATGGATGAGTTTTCGGCCGAGCGGCTGACTCACACCTTAAAAGATTATATCGATGAAGACAGTACCGCGAGTCCATTTGGCGCCGAAGATGCCGATTATGAATCGAGGAATGTACCCTATAGGGCGGCTAATACTCTGATGAGTCACCGCAGTGAATTAAGGGCTGTTATGGGGTATACGCAGGATATCTATCTCAAATTGCTGCCCTATATCTGTGTGATTCCGGGCGATGACCGTCAGCTACTCAATGTGAATACGTTGAAAGTCGAGCAGGCAGCCTTAATGGCCGGCATGTTTGATAATAAAATTTCCGTTGGCGAGGCCGAGAGCATCATCAATCAGCGACCCGGCGATGGCTTCGAAAAAATAGAAGATTTTTGGTCAAACTCATCTTTGGCCAGCTTGCAATCGGAAGCCGACTTGAAAACAACATTTGTTGTCGATAGTAACTACTTCCTATTAGAGGCGGGTGCCAAGGTCGATAATGCTACGTTTCGCCTCGATAGCGTGCTGAAACGGGGCAGTGATAATAAGATGGATATCCTGACACGACAGTTCGGCGGTCAGAAATAAAATTAATATTACCCGGCGTCGGGTGATAAAAGAATAAAATGAATAATTTCATCGGGTGAGTTGATGAGATTTGTGGAGAGTGAATGTGAGTGAGAGACTATTTATCCGCTTAGGAACAACCTCAGAGCAGCCCTGCTCTTGGCTGGTTTGGTCTGAGCAGGAACAAGAGATCATCGCCTCTGGTGAGGTAAAGGATGCAGGTGCTCTATCGAGTCTGACTGAGCGCGCCGGCAATCGCCCTGTGGATGTATTAGTTCCCTCCTCTTCGATCACCTTGACTCAGGTCGATCTCCCTGAAAAAGGACAACGCCAGGCAATACAAGCGCTCCCCTTTATGCTTGAGGAGAGCTTGGCTGAAAATGTTGACCAACTTCATTTTGTGCCTGGCCCCCGTAGTGGTGAGTCTTTGAGTGTCGCCGTGGTTGCCCATGAACAGATGCAAGACTGGCTTAACTGGCTCAATGAAGCTGGTTTGAAGGCAAAAAGACTCGTGCCCGACTGCTTGGCTCTACCGCTGGAGCAGTGTCGGTGGGCTGCAATGAAATTTAACCGTGAGTATCTTCTGAGAACTGGCGAAGGTGCGGGTGTCAGTCTGAGTGAAGAGTGGCTGAACAATGTGTTGCCTAAACTACTGCCTCTTGAGTCTGAAACGCCTGTTACAGTAGCTGCTTATAGTGAGTTATCACTAACAGGCACTGAAATACAGGAGCAGGCGCTTGAGTTACCTATGTTAGTGCTAGCTAAAGGGGTACTAAGCGCACCTCTGAACCTGCTGTCCGGTGCTTATACGCCTAAGCGTGAATATGGTAAAAACCTCATGTTATGGCGCAATGTCGTGATTGTTGCTGTGGTAGCGCTACTGTTGGCCTTAGTCAATAAAGGGCTCAACATCTATCAACTCGATGCCGAACAGGCACGTTTGCAGGCTGAAAGTGAGGCAATCTATAAGCGAGTGGTTCCAGGAAGCTCACGTATCGTAAACCTTAGATCTCAGATGGATAGGGAGCTACGTAGCATGAAGGGGCAAGGGGGAGGGAGTGAGTTTTTCTCCATGCTAGAGGGCTTAGAAGAGGCCTTTACCCAAGTTGCAGACTTGAAGCCGACAACCTTACGCTTCGATAGTGCTCGTAACGAACTCAGAATGCAGGTCACCGCCAAGAGTTATGCGCAGATTGAACAGTTTAAGACGATAGTGTCGCGATCCTATAAGCTCGATTCTGGGGCAATGAACAGTGGCGAAGATGCCGTAACCAGTACACTAACGCTGAGGAGTAAGTAAGATGGAGAACCTTAAAGCGTGGTGGAACGGCCTCATCTTGCGGGAGCAGCAGTTAGTAGGAACTTGTGCTGTCGTGCTGGTTATTGGCATATTTTATTGGGGGATCTGGACGCCAATATCTAATGCAGAAGTCGATGCCGAGCGCCGATTGCAGGCACAAGAGAGTACGTTGAATTTCGTTAAGCAAACCGCAAATAAAATCGCGGGTTTGAAGCAAGCCGGTACTCAATCAAAATTTAAAGGTAGTTTAAGTGCCGCCGTTAACCAGAGTGCGGGAGCATTTGGGTTAGAGATAACGCGTATGCAGCCTCAGGGTAATAAGATCCAGCTATGGATGGATGATGTCCCGTTCGATTCATTGCTTGGATACTTGAATGAATTGGTTCAGGAAAAAGGGTTATCGTTAGATAGCATAGATCTTGCTGAATCGGATGCGCCCGGGTTAGTTCGTGTTCGTCGTATTCAGCTATCACAGTGATACCAGACTTAAACATATGCTGAATAACCATATGACTAAAGACTTGGTATAGAAAGTGACTGTTTTTATAAAGGTAATGTAGTGAATTTAGTAAAGAAAGTTATCATTGGTCTGTTGATCTACCTGGTTTTTTTGATCGTACTATTACCGGCAAGCGTCGTTGTTAGGTTAGCACCATTACCAAATACGATAAGTTTAAGTGGCGTATCCGGTTCGATATGGTCGGGTAGTGTTGAGACGGTTACGATTCAGAAGAGACAATTGGAGCAGGTGCAATGGGAGCTGAGTCCTTGGTCTCTTTTTCTCGGCCAAGCCAAGTTAGATCTTGTGATTGGTAATCGTGGTAGCGCTGTTAATGGCAAAGGCATGGTGACACTCTCTATGAGCGGCATCGATGCGCAGGGATTACGGTTTGAAGCTCCGGGCAGTTTCCTGATCGGCAATACCAGATTGCCATTTCGTACTAAAATTAACGGCGATATTAGCTTATTCATTGAAGAGCTATCTCAAGGACAACCTTGGTGTGAGCAGTTAACCGGTAAGGTCTTCCTTAACAGTGCCAAGGTGAAAAATCAGTTCGGTGATTATCCTTTGGGTGATATCGAGTTAGGCTTAAGTTGTGTCGACGGTAACGTCAAAGTGAATTCTGATGAAACGATGAATCAGCTCGGCTTAAGCGGCACTGCGCTGGTTAAGGGGGAGAAGATGGTACAGGTTTCGGCGAAGATCAAAGAAACACCATCTCAACCTGAAGATTTGAAGAAAGCACTGAGCTTCTTAGGTAAGAAAGATAGCCAAGGGTATTATCCAATTAGTTATCAAGGGCGAATTCCTTTGTAGTTCAAGAGAGGTTTTTACTTGCCGGATATCAAGTTTCACATATCTTTTTTGATTCATTAGCCGATTTTGTATTTGATGGTTTATTGGAAGCCATAACCTCAATTTATTCTATAGCCTGCGGCTCACCGAATCTGTAAATACTTCTGTGACGCGCCGCAAGCACAATCCCTGTGGGCTCTGCCGTGACATCCCGGTCACGGAAGGTCACAGCCGCGTTCACACCTGAGTTTTTATCTTTTAGATTTATATCCATTTGTTAAAACAGAGTTCTGAATAAGCAGTGTTAGAGCTAATAATCCATTTATGAACTCTCAATGACACTCATTTCGAAGAGGTATCTGCACATACCTCGCTGGAGGCGATAGATAAGGATGAAGAAAAGGCCTTCAATAACCTAATTCAAAATCAAATTAAGCCAAAAAGAAAATGTCATCAGCATTCATTTGAATGGCTGAAAACTCAGTCTGCTAAAAGGTCATCCAATAGCAGGTGGTAATCCCCTATCGATGGGAAATCGCTAAAAATCTTATCCGGTTTTCGGCTATCAGGATTGGTGATACCAAGCTGATATTTTACCCCGGCCTCTTTCGCGGCTTTTAGAATGGCCTCGCTGTCATCCACAAACAGACAGCGGCTTGGGTCTAAGTTGAACTGTTGAAACAGATGCAGCCAAAACTTAGGGTGCTCCTTGGGATAACCCGTTTCATGGCTTGAGATCATCTGATCTAACCCTTTTTCAAGTTCGGTATGCTCCAGTTTTAGTGAAAGGCTGTGTGGGTGTGCATTGGTTACTAAGATGCGTGACTTACCTTGCACGCCCAAGGCGGTTAAGAAAGGCATACTGTCTTGTCTTAGCTGAATTCTATCGACCAATGTTCTGTGTAACTCCTTGATGTCTATCTGCAACTCCTGTTGCCAATAGTCCAGACAATACCAGTCTAAAGTACCAAATACTTTCTGGTATGCGGTTTCAACCAAGAACTGAGCAGCTTGGCTATCTAGCCCTTTCTGGCGGCTTAGCTCTTTAGGGACCAAACTTAACCAAAAGTGATTATCGAAGTGAAGGTCCAGCAGGGTACCGTCCATATCGAGTAGTACGGTATCTATCTTATTCCATGGAAACATATGATCTGTTCAAATTCTGGTTGTGGATTAAAAACATAATAGTAAGATTGTATTGTTAAGCAAATACCAATTTTATTCAGGAACTTTCATGAAGGACAAGAAACCGGAAATTTTAGGCGCTGAGATTGTTGCCCAAAGCCGCCTGTTTAAAATCGAGCAGGTACACCTGAAGTTTTCGAACCAGGTTGAGCGTCAATATGAAAGGATGAAGGGCAATAACCGTGGTGCTGTTATGGTCGTTCCTGTGCTCAACAGTGAAACTCTGCTTCTTGGCAGAGAGTATGCCGCCGGAACTCACTCCTATGAACTCGGTTTTCCTAAGGGATTAATCGATCCGGGAGAGGAAGCTCATGAAGCGGCAAATAGAGAGCTGCAGGAAGAGATTGGATATGGTGCCGCTAAGCTTACACATCTGATGGAACTCAGCTTAGCTCCCGGATATTTTGCCAGTAAAATGCAAATTTTTATTGCAGAGGAGTTGTTCGAAAGCCAACTCGAGGGGGATGAACCTGAACCTATAGAGCTGATCCAGTGGCCCCTGGACAGATGGCAATCTCTTTTGGAATTGGAAGATTTTTCTGAATCGAGAAGCGTCAGTGCCTTGTTTTTAGCTCAGAAATATCTAAAACTATAATTGTGTACACACTATTTTTGAATCGGTTAAGTGGTAATAGGCTGTTGGAGCGGTTATGAAGCCAGAAGATTACATAGAGAAAGTTATTGATATCGCAGTTAAAGCTGGTTCGGAAATTCGAAATATCTATCTGAATGGTACATTTGATAAAGAGGTCAAATCGGATAATACCCCTGTCACCTCGGCTGATATCGCTGCGCATAATATTATCTGTTCAGCGCTTAAGACATTAACGCCAGATATTCCGGTTTTGTCTGAGGAAGATGCCGAGATACCTTTCTCACAGAGAAAGGACTGGAGCCGATACTGGCTCGTCGATCCCCTCGATGGTACCGGAGAGTTTATTGCCGGGAGCGGGGATTTTTCGGTCATCATCGCTCTGATAGAGCATAACCGCCCCATTGTGGGTGTGGTTTATGTCCCTATGACAGAAGTGTGTTACTACGCGATCGCTGGGCTCGGTGCCTACAAGCGAGATGATAAGTCGGAAGTGAGGATCATCAGTCGTCAACTACCCGATAGTGATGAACTGCCATTGAAACTCGCGGTGAGCCGCCGTCAGGATCCTCAGTCAGTATTGAAGCTCTTTAGTCAGCCAAAGTATTGTGAATTGGTTGTACTCGGTGGTGCAGCTTTGAAGAGCTGCCTTATCGCCGAAGGTAAAGCCGATTGTTATGTGCGTATTGGCCCTACGGGTGAGTGGGATACTGGTGCAGCGCAGATTATCATCGAAGAGGCTGGCGGTCAGATAATGGATCTTGAGCTTCAGCCGCTGAGTTATAATGAGCGGGAAAGTTTGGAAAACCCTAACTTTATTGTTGTTGGCTCACCTCACCTTGAGTGGGATAGTATTTTATTAAATGAGTAACGCGATACAGATACGCCTTGCCGGTAAGCGTGACCTTCAGGGCGTAAATGTACTTGAACAGGCTTGTTTCCCTGGTCATTGTTACCCGGATTTTTTCTTTCGCCAAGCACTAGATTGTTGGCCTGGGAGCTTCCTGTTGGCCTGCGATGATGAAACTCCACAGGGGTATCTACTCGCTTCTCCTGGAGCTGAACCGCATCTTTGCTGGATCTTATCCGTTGCTGTCAGTGAGTCGCTACGGGGTCGTGGGATAGGGCGTAAGCTTTTGACTCAATTTCTGAACAGGCTTCCCTCATCGGTGACTCATGTCAATTTGACCGTAGCACCTGAAAATAGTGCTAAAGAGTTGTACCTGAAACTTGGTTTCATTGAGACAGACTATGAGCCGGATTACTTTGGTGATGATGAACCCAGATTGTTGCTAACTTATGCTAAATAATCTGTTCTATGGCTTTTACTCGGGAAAAATATGGTACTAAGCAGGCGCTTTTTCCCTTACTTTGTGACTCAGTGCCTTGGTGCGCTGAATGACAATGTTTATAAAAATGTTTTACTCCTGTTCGTCACATACTCTCAAGTCGATAGCCTGCCAATAGGGGTTAATCTGTTTGTCAATTTAGCCGCTGGTTTGTTTATCTTGCCATTTTTTCTGTTTTCGGCTCATGCGGGAGTGATTGCGGATAATATCGATAAGGCGCTGTTGATCAGGCGCCTTAAGCTGTTAGAAGTGATCATCATGCTTTGCGCCGCTGTGGCAATATTGACCCAAAGCTATCTGTTGATGTTATTACTGCTCTTTATGACAGGAATTCAATCTGCCTATTTTGGTCCTGTGAAATATTCACTTTTACCTCAGGTGCTTAAAGATAAAGAGTTGGTCAAGGGGAACGCCTGGGTTGAGATGGGGACCTTTATCTCCATTCTCACAGGAACGATTACTGCAGGTTTCATTGTGGCCAGCGATAGCCCTAAACTTTTTGCTGCCTTGTCGGTTTGTTTTCTGGCTCTGTCAGGTTATCTTTCGAGTCTGCTCATTCCGGCGATACCGTTAAACCGAGAGCCTAAGAAACTGCGTTTTGCTCCTTTTTCTGGTGCTATCAATAGCATTAAAAAAGTGCAACGCACTCCCTCTATATGGATGGCCATCCTGGCCATCAGTTGGTTCTGGTTTCTTGGGGCGACCTATCTGACTCAGTTTCCCAACTTTGCCAAAACACACCTGCACTCCGGCGCTACTGTAGTCTCTCTGTTGTTAGCACTTTTTTCTGTCGGAATTGCGGTTGGCTCCTTTGCGTGTGAACGGCTCTCATTCAAGCAGGTTGAATTGGGACTTTTGCCCTTTGGCTTACTGGGCTTAGCCCTATTCGGTATCGATCTTTATTGGGCCATTCCAGATGGAGCATGGGATCGAGAGCTGGTTTATACCGCGCAGTCATTTCTTTATGAGTCGAAGCACTATCGATTGATGCTTGATCTCTTTATGGTGGGAGTTAGCGGCGGGATCTTCATTGTCCCCCTATATGCATTTATTCAAGCCAGAACAAAAGAGGGGGAGTGTGCACAGGCCATAGCGGCAAATAACATTTTAAATGCGCTGTTTATGGTGGTTTCGGCTGCTATTTCAATGATTATTCTTGGAGTATTGAACTGGACCATTGCTCAGTTATTTCTGTTACTCGCCATCACTAATCTTGCGGTCGGACTCTATCTCTACGCCAAGCAGCCCGAGCTTGGAGCAAAATTTATCGCTTACCTGCACTCCCTCCTTCTTCACCGTGTCACAGTGGTAGGTAAAGACTTGATGCCTAAAGCTGAAGCGGCATTACTCATTGGCTCAAGCTGTACTCCAAAAGAGCTCTTCTTGATGCAACATCTATCTATAAGGCCGATTCGCATTATGGTGACCGGCGCTTTGAAGCAAGACTTATGGTCTGGACTGCTGAGATGGAGCGCAATGGTCGTAGATTTGTCCTTACCTCAAAACAAGGGACCAGGTGAAACTCACACAGATCATTGTGGAGACCCAAAGGAGATGCTGAATCAAATTGAACTTGCACTGTCTGACAACGAGTTAGTGTACCTTTCAAAGGAAGACTATTTACTCTTAGGCGATGAGCTTTGTGCGAGGTTGGGCCTTTTCTCTAAGCGCTATATCAGTATTCGTTATTCAGAAGTATCTAAGCCAGAGGCCAGAGGTCGAAAAGGAGATATCAGTCTTATTGTTGCTTTGAACTGAAGGCCTGTTAAAGAAAGAGCCTTTAACAAATAGTAAAGGCTCTCAGTTTTCAGCATGGGTTCGCGCTATGAATTACCCCTTTGACGAGTACTCATCTAACCATTCATGCATGGCTTGGTGTGAGCCTTTGAAGATGACTCTGGATTGTTTCTTATCCAGTTGGTACTGGTACATAGGATCGTAATACTTAGTGAGGAGAAGCGATATCCATTCCATATGTGGCTGAGTATCGCCACGTTGACGTTGAACACTGAGTGCATTAGCTATAATTGATTGAAATTCATCATGAAGCTGACCACCAAGTCGTTTCTTAATTCCAGTGATACTTTGGCTTAAGTACTCTGCAAACGCATCGAACCCGGCTTCTCCACCTAAGCGCTCTACATAGCCGGAGTGCATTTTATGCACATATTCGTTAAGCAGTCTGTTTAGCCTGGCCTCCTCTGGTTCCTCAAGAACAAGCATATCAGCATCTTGCATACCCGAGTAGAACAACTTAGGTATTGCAGAGCGTCCAATCAGAAAGCTTTCATCCTCAACAAGCAGACATTTTTCGGCTCTGTCTTGATGTTTGAGCAGTGAGACGGCCAGATTATTCTCGAAGTTAATCTGGCTTGGTTGGGGCTCGTGATATCGTCCAAAGCTTGAACCACGATGATGGGCAAGCCCTTCTAGATCGATAGCCTCAGAGCGTTGAAGTAAAAAGTCAGTCTTACCACTGCCGGTTATTCCACTGAGAATATGGATGGGGCTCTGTTTGGGAGCCTCATCTATCACTTCAATCAGATATTGACGCATGGCCTTATAGCCACCTTCAACATAGGGAATATCTATACCAGCCTCTTTTATCCATTGCTGTGTCAGTTGAGACCTTAGTCCCCCACGAAAGCAATAAAGGTAGGCGTTGGGATGTTGACTGATAAACTTGAGCCATGCATCGACTCTCTGTTGTTTGATTTGGCCATTAACCAGAGAGTGACCGAGAGCAATTGCCGCATCCTGGCCTTTATTCTTATAACAAGTTCCTACCTTTTGACGCTCACTGTCTTGCATGAGTGGCAAGTTAGTACTCGATGGAAAAGCACCCTTATTAAATTCTATGGGGGCTCTGACATCGATCATAGGATGGCCACTAAGCATGATCTCTTTGTAGGCACTCTTGGGAACTATGTTTTGGCTCATTAGAGGAGCTCCACTAATGTCGCCTGGCTCAAGCTGTTAAGACTCCCGATACAGTTGGATGGGACCTTATGTTTAGTGAGTAGTTCGACAAGTTCACTTTCGGCTTCGGCTGAGACAGAGATCAGTAAGCCGCCGCTGGTTTGAGGATCGCAGATAATGGCTTTCTGTTTGTTACTGAGTGCAGGAAGATGCTCACTATAGCTGTCGAAGTTTCGATGTGTGCCACCTGGGATACATCCCATTTCTAGGTACTGCTCGGCTTTAGGCAGTAATGGAAGTGCAGACACTTGAATACTGGCGTTTAAGTCTGCGCCCTGACACATCTCAATCAGATGTCCGGCGAGTCCAAAACCGGTCACATCGGTCATGGCATTCACGCCGGATATTTTAGCGATATCAGGACCTAATATATTAAGTTGGCACATAGCCTCGGCGGCAATATTAGTATCTTCAGGTGCTATCTTCTTCTGCTTTTGTGCCGTTGTTAATATGCCAATGCCCAGTGGTTTGGTGAGGTAGAGTTTATCACCCGGTTGAGCCGTATTATTTTGCTTTAGCTCTGTGAGGGGAATTTGTCCCGACACCGCGAGTCCGAATATGGGCTCAGGAGAATCAATACTGTGTCCTCCCGCTAACATGATCCCCGCATCCGCGCAGGCTTGACGTCCACCATCGACGACTTGCTGTGCCACCTCGGGTGATAGCTTATTGACTGGCCAGCCCAAGATCGCAATAGCCATCATTGGGGTGCCGCCCATGGCGTAGATGTCGCTGATGGCATTGGTCGCCGCGATACGACCAAAGGTAAAAGGATCATCGACTATCGGCATAAAGAAGTCGGTAGTGCTTATGATTCCGGTCTCATCGTTAAGCTTATAAACGGCGGCGTCATCTCTGGTTTGATTTCCAACGAGTATGTTCGGGTCTTCGAATACAGGAAGCTGAGAGGCTAAAATGGTACTAAGGACTTTTGGAGATATTTTACAGCCACACCCTGCTCCGTGACTGTATTCGGTAAGCTTTATTTCTGATTCTGACATGAACGCAAAAGTCCGTTGATAAGATTGTTAGGCGGACATCATAGTCCTATAGCCAAATCACTTCAATAAACGGCAGCCTACAAGTCGATCCGTGACCTGCTCGATCTTCGCTCAACCTTCTACCGGTGCGAAACTTCAAGGCTGAGCGTGTAAATGGCCATCAACTTCGATGGCCGGACTGTATTGCGTCTTGTTAAATGATTATTTAATTGACTGCGCGTAAGTCGACGTCAGCATTTGCCAGTTTTTTTGTTGAGTAAGGAAGCGTTGTTTCATCTCCTCAACCTGCAACATCAGTTGTTTGCTGGCTAATTGCTTTCTCTTTGCTTCCAATAACTCTTTCTTCGCCTTGTAGTAATCTGTCAGGTGTGATTTTAACAGTTCATATTCAACCTGAAGCTTTTCTAATGCTTCATCGCAGTTGGTTAGATTCGCAACTCGGCTCTGAGTTCGCTTAAGTTGCATCTGTAGCATGGCGCTCTCAATTCTCTCTTGAGGCGTGACGCGGAGATCTTTCGCTAAACCCAGCAAGTTGAGCATATTGATAAGCCATTTGGTTGGATCGTATTGCCACCACTTAATGCCATTTCGATAGTCATTTTCAAAGATGTGATGAAAGTTATGGTATCCCTCACCGTAAGTAAGAAGAGCAATGACACCGTTATCTCTGGCGGTATTTTTATCTGTGTAGGGCTGACTTCCCCAGACATGTGCGAGGGAGTTGATGAAGAAAGTACAGTGATGAACGACAACCAGCCTTAACAAGCCAGCCATCAAGAGCATGCCCAGTATGTCACCGTTTAGCCAGCCAAGAAATGCGGGCAGAGCAATATTCATCAGAACGGCTAATGTTAAGTAGTACTTGTGCTGCCACACGACAATCTTGTCATTTTGTAAGTCACGAACATTTTTATAATCGTGATAACGCTGCGCTTGGTACTCTCTTAGCATCCAACCTATGTGGCTATACCAAAACCCCATTTTTGCGGAATAGGGATCTTTGTCGTTGTTATCGACATGTTTGTGGTGGACACGATGATCGGAAGACCAGTGAAGGGCACTATTCTGCAATGCTAATGCACCACCTAAGGCAAATATAAAGCGTACAGGTGGACTGGCTTTATAAGTTTTGTGTGACCAGAGCCTATGGTATCCAGCGGTAATAGATAGGCCACTGGCAAAAGCAAAAGCAACAAAGGCTACCCATTCAGTTAAGCCATAACCATGTAGGATCCCGTACCAAGGGACTAGGATTGCGGCACCAATGAATGTGATGGCAAATAGCAACACATTGGTCCAAATTAACGGAGGTTTATTCATTATTATTGTCCAATTCAACTTTGGGCGTACATCTGTACGCTAATTTAGCCTTTCAAACTGATAACGTCAAGTTAGAAGCCGGATCAAAGGGCTGCGTTTTACAATCAAAAAATGTATCATCTCGTGATAACACCTAAGATAGCGGATCCATCATGATGGGTATAAGAGCACAGCAGAAAGAGAAGACACGTCGGGCGCTCGTCGATGCGGCGTTCAATCAATTAAATGCTGAGCGTAGTTTCTCTAGTCTGAGTTTGCGTGAAGTTGCGCGAGAAGCCAAAATTGCACCTACTTCGTTTTATCGTCATTTCAAAGATATGAATGAGCTTGGGCTCACCATGGTCGATGAGGGGGGCTTAACCCTCAGACAGTTGATGCGTAAAGGGCGACAGCGCGCCGAAGCTGGCGGAAGTGTTATCAGAATTTCTGTCGATACCTTTATGGAAGTACTAGAATCGAATCCCAACGTGTTTCGGATTCTATTGCATGAACGCTCGGGGACGTCGGCACCATTTCGTGCTGCGGTGGCTCGCGAAATAGAGCATTTTATCTCTGAATTGACTCATTACACCGAAGCGACAGCGAAACGAAGCCCGGAATTAGCAAGAGCTCAGGCTGAGGCCCTAGTGACACTGGTCTTTAATGCGGGTGCTGCTGCGTTAGATATGAAGCGGGTTGATAGAAAAGTACTCGCAGACAGGTTGGTTATACAGCTGCGTATGGTGGCTAAAGGCTCCGAGGTGTTGCAACAAAAGATGGATAATAAGTAGAACCTTTCTACATTAAAATTTTATCTATGATTGAGATATTATTGTAGAGACACAAAAGGGCCTGATTGGCCCTTTTGTGTCTGGAACATTTATGACTCTGCAAATGGGTTAGCGTCTCTCTAAGAAGACGCCTGATTCCATATGATCGGTATATGGAAATTGATCAAACAGCGCAAAACGCGTGATTTTATGTGTTTTGTTCAGTTCAGCTAAGTTGTCGATTAACGTATTCGGGTTACATGAGATATAAATGATGCGTTCATAACCTTGCACCAGCTTAACGGTATCTGGATCCATACCAGCTCTAGGTGGGTCAACGAAAATGGTATTACAGTTATAGCTGTCTAAATCGATCCCCTCCAGGCGTCTGAAGCTACGCTTCTTTGCCATTGCATCGGTAAAATCTTCTGCCGACATACGGATTATCTGCAGGTTATCGATTTGATTTATCTTGATGTTGTATTGTGCAGACTCAACCGAGGGCTTAGCAAGTTCGGTGGCTAATACGCGATCGAAATTTTGCGCCAGGGCAATTGAAAAATTACCATTACCACAATACAGCTCAAGTAGATCGCCTTGACTATTCTTAGTGACATCAATAGCCCACTCCAACATCTTCACCGAGACTTTACCATTAGGTTGCGTAAAGCTATTTTCAATCTGGTGATATTGAAGCTGTTCGTTATTGACAGTTAGTGACTCGATGACAAAGTCTTTGTCCATGATCAGTTTTTGTTTACGAGCTCTACCGATAATATTGATGTTAAAAGTGGTCGCTAACTTCTCTTTTAAGGCTTTAGCTTCAATCTGCCACTGTTCATCAAGTTGCTTGTGATACAACAGAGATACTAAGATTTCGCCACTAAGCGTCGAAAGGAAGTCTATCTGGAATAGTCTATGTCTAAGAGTTGGATTGGGCTTTAACTCTTCCATAAGGGCAGGCATCACCTTATTGATCAACTCACTCGCTGGGAGAAATTGGTCGCAACGGACTTTGCTGTCGAGTGCTTTATCAAACATGTAGTAGTACATGTCCTCACCGTCATGCCATATGCGGAATTCGGCACGCATACGATAGTGAGCTGGTTCGGAACTAAAAACTTCTAAATTTGGTGTATCAAAATCAGTGAATATCTGTTCCAGCTTGATACGTTTTTCTTCGAGTTGCGCATCATAGGTATTAGGATCCATTGCTGCTAAATTCATTTATTGATCACCCTTGGTTTGATTTGGGGCGGAATATTATACTAGATTGCAAGGATGTCCAGTTTCTGGCTTCCGATTTTAGGTCTGTTGTGTGAAAATTCATGTATGCATACTAAGTGGAGAAGTGATTTGTCAGGACCAATCCTTGTTTTTGATTCAGGAATAGGTGGCTTATCTATTCTCGACGAGATTAGGCAAGCACTACCTGATAAGCAATATTGCTACCTTTTCGATAATGCGCGCCTGCCATATGGTGAGTTGGAGGAGCAGACACTTATAAGTGGCTGCATGTCTCTTATTACTTCTATTGTTGAAAGCATCGATGCGTCCTTAGTTGTTATTGCGTGTAATACGGCAAGTACCTTAGTTTTACCTGCGCTGAGGGAAGTGTTAGCCATTCCGGTTGTTGGAGTGGTGCCAGCAATAAAACCCGCAGCCGCATTATCAAGAAATAAACATATAGGTGTACTGGCAACTCCTGGGACGATAAGGCGTCCCTATACTCATGAGTTGATAGAACAATTTGGGGCAGGTTGTAAGGTTGAACTATATGGTTCATCTGAGCTGGTTCTTTTGTCGGAGAGAAAAGCGGCCGGAATTGAAATCTTACAAGCAGATATAGCTAAAATATTAAAGCCGGTTAAGTGTAGCGGGCTCGACACCCTTGTTTTGGGCTGCACACACTTCCCCATGCTCAAAGTCGAGATACAGAATTATCTGGGGAAAGATGTAATATTACTGGACTCGGCTAAGGCGGTAGCGGCAAGAGTCACTAACCTAAGTCTGCAAGCGGACGCAATGAATCAAAATAATTCAAAAGGTGAAGTGAAAGCTCGGGAGTCTAGGGTGATGAAAGCGCTGTATACGTCTGAGGAAGTAAGTGAAGGGCTAATAAACACATTAGCCAAAATTGGTTTTTCAAGTATTGAAAAGGTCCAAACTGGCTAATGCGTTAATTGAGCATAAAGAATTAAGCTTAAGTGTTAGCTTGATTCTCGCTCTTGTCTGCATCTTGTGATTTTGCTTCTCTCACTTTTAGTGTACGTTCCTGGAAATCGAATTCATTTAATTTAGACATGGCTTTCTTAGCACCTGCCTCTGACATTTCAATAAATCCAAAACCTTTACGTCGGCCTGTCTTGCGGTCACGAACCAAACGCACAGAATTTACCGGACCGTATTTACCGAACAACTCCTTTACTTCACCTTCATGTACACGATAAGGCAAGTTACCTACATATAGTGTCATAGTTGGGCCTGTGTATTGCTCAACACTTGCGGCATTGTTACTAGGGGTTGAAGATTGACCCTGAAGGGTAAATACAGTGCTCGCAATAATAGCACCAACAAAAAAAGCAACGGCAGCGTTTAGCTCTGGAGCGACAAAATTAATCGCTAATGCACCTAGGATGGCGATAATCAAAACAATAAGAAATGGCTTTTGCATATATATGTTCTCTGAAGAATTGATAAATAACTGTTAATAGCAGGTATATGGTAATGAATTATTTAGCATTACACTAGCCCATTGCCGAAAAAATGAACTTAATAGTTCATACTAGTATTCAATGTTGGATAATTCACACTAAAAGCGTAGTAAAAGCGAACAAAAAAACACTGGTCTGCACAAAACTTCGACGTATGGACATAAAAGTGAAAAAAAGGGGTTGTGCTCCTCTCTGAGATCCCTATAATGCGCAACCACTGACACGGCACAGCAGGCATACAGCCTACATCTTGTAAGAGAGTGCAGTTGAAGTTGAGTTGACTTTTGAACGAAAGATAACTCAGGAAGAAAGCCTTTAAGGAGGTCATTTGTTTTCTCTTGTATAAGAAAAAGACACTTGAAAAACTTCTTAAAATTAGGGCTTGACGTCAACAACGGGAAGTGTAGAATACGCATCCCTAAGCCAACGACCTAGCGTCTAACGGCAGTATCTGAAAAATTGATACAACGCTCTTTAACAATTTATCAAGTAATCTGTGTGGGCACTCACAGGTGTTGAGTTATTCGAAACTAC